>ENA-ORNP01000004-ORNP01000004.1-human-gut-metagenome-genome-assembly--contig:-NODE-4-length-236292-cov-14.823262_pt1 | contig 236292 bp, 187 predicted proteins | sample MGYA00242119_ERZ509030 | MGnify/ENA primary metagenome ERZ509030 (study PRJEB26280, sample SAMEA2338708) | human gut metagenome | biome: human gut; feature: human-associated habitat; material: faeces... | reverse complement strand
CCCCGTCGTATCACCGGACCGTCGTTGAAGTCCCAGCGTCGTGTCGCACAGGCTGTGAAACGTGCGCGCCACTTGGCCCTGCTGCCCTTTGTAACGGATTTGATGAAATAAAAAAGGAGGCAAACAGTATGGAAGTTATATTGAAAGAAGACATCATCGGTCTGGGTTATAAGGACGAAATTGTTGACGTAAAGCCCGGCTATGGCCGTAACTACCTGATACCGACCCAAAAAGCCATTATCGCTTCTCCGTCGGCTCGCAAGGTGCTCGCTGAGAACCTCAAACAGCGTGCTCACAAGCTGGAGAAAATTCTGAACGACGCTAAGGAACTCGCCGAAAAGCTTTCGAAAGTAGAACCGATTAAGATTGCCATGAAGGTCAGTGCGACCGGAACAATCTATGGTTCGGTGAACAATGTACAGATTGCTGACGAGTTGAAAAAGCAAGGTTTCGAAATTGACCGCAAAATTATCGTGATGAAGGACGTCAAGGAAATCGGTGCTTACACGGCGACTGTGAAACTGCACAAAGAGGTGTCCGTTGAGATTCCTTTTGAAGTGGTGGCAGAAGAAGCTTGATTTTGAAGTAAACGTCTTTTGAATAACTCGTGCGGTGCTGTCCAAACGGACAGCACCGCTTTTTGTGTTTTTGTTGTGTTGTAGGTTTGGACTGTCGGGGAGGACGTGACTCGCTTTTCGGTTTTTGGCATCGAAGAAGAACCGGACACATTTTTGCGTTCGGCTCTCGTCGGTGTGGTGAGACAAGGGCTTACCGTTTCATGACCTGGTGTCATGTCCCGTCGGCAATTTGTCTGATGATGAGCCGTGAGCGTTTTGTCCGGTCTTTTATTCGTAGAGGGTGAGTTTTTTTCGGTTGAAGTGAACGTGACTGTGCTGATGTTGCAGCGGCTAACAGGTGGCCGTAGGCTGTTCGGAAAGAAAAGCGTAACTTTGCGGCGCGTTTGCGGGAGGCCGTTCGGTCTTCTTTTTGTACCGCCCAGTTGGCGCATTGGACGTCGGCTTTCGGCGCGGACGGATGACAGAGACGCTTTTGCAGTGATAAAATGAAACGTTACTTCCTCTTTTTCTCTTATGACGGTACGGCTTATCATGGCTGGCAGGTGCAGCCCAATGCGCTCAGCGTGCAGCAACGGTTGAACGAAGCACTCGGTGTGTTGTTGCGCCGGCCTGTCGAGACGGTCGGCGCGGGGCGAACTGATACCGGTGTTCACGCCCGGATGATGGCGGCGCACTTCGACGCTGACGCCTTAGACGTGGCGTGGCTTGCAGACCGGCTTAATCGCATTTTGCCGCCTGACATCGCAGTTCATGCCGTCAGGGAAATGCACGACGGTGCCCATGCTCGCTTCGGCGCCGTGGCTCGTACGTATCATTATTATGTGTACACCGGCAAGTCGCCCTTTCTTCGTCATTACGCGGCCCGGCTCTTCTTCCGTCCCGATTATGAATTGATGAACCGTGCTGCGCAAGAGCTGCTAGCCGCTAGTGATTTCACCAGTTTCAGTAAGTTGCATACTGATGCTCGCACGAATATCTGTCGGTTGAGCCGGGCCGAATGGGTGCCGGCCGCTCCTGACTATTGGCGCTTTGAAATCACGGCCGACCGTTTCCTGCGTAACATGGTGCGTGCCGTGGTGGGTACGTTGCTTGATGTGGGACGCGGGCGCCTCACGCTTGACGGCTTCCGTCGTGTTGTCGAAAGCCGAGACCGATGCGCTGCCGGCGATTCCGTTCCTGCCAACGCCCTTTTCCTCGTCGATGTTCGCTATCCTGACGCTCTGTTTGCCGATGGGCCTGCCCCGTATCCCGAAGATTTCTGTCCGATGGTGTGAACCTTTTCCCGTTTGGCGTGTATGCCTAAGTGATTGCAATCATCAAAGTAAAAATAAGTCATACACGTAAATTGAAGAAAAATGAAGACAACGAAACTCATCCTCGCCGTACTGCTGGTCTTGCAGACTGGTGTGGTGTTTGCGCAAAAAGCCGAACCGATTCAGCATTTCGTCCGTGAAGACCGCGATAGTGCTTGGTATGCCACGCAGGTCAAGGCGTGGGAACGCGAAGTGCGGCGTGAGCCGGAAAGCGAGACGGCATGGCTGAACCTCTTTGCAGCCACACGTTACTCCTGCATGTCGAATGGTGAAGATTATTCGCCGCTTGTCGGACTTTTGGAGCGGATGCGCCGCCACATACCCGGCTCGTTCACGTTTCATTACTGCCGGGCGAGGAGCTGGACAGCGCCAGAGAAAGAACGGGAAGATATGGAGAAGTGCCTCGAATTGGAGCCTGACAATGTGGAGGCCTACGACACGTATATCGGCTACCTGTGGCGCACCGGCCAATTCGGCCGCATGTACGAGGTCGGACGCCGTTACTTCGATAGTGGGTGGTTCTCGCCCAATCTGTTGCAGTACGCTTACAATCAACTGGCCGGGCTGCCCGACGGGGCCATATTCATAGGGAACGGCGACAGTGAGCTAATCCCGAAGATCGTGCTTCAAGGAGGTAAGGATGTGCATCGCGACAAGGTGATCGTACCGTTGTCTTTTCTGAATAGTCCGGCCTATGTCGACTCGCTCTGTGGGCAGCTTGGCATTGAGGCCCCCGATGTGCCTGAGCAGCCTGCGGACTGGAATGCGGCTGCCGACTCTGTTGTCCGCTACCTCATTGAAAAATCCGGTCGCCCTGTCTATTTTGCTCCGACCATCGGCTCGAAGCGCTTGGAGGCTTTTCGTGAGAACCTTTACAGCGAAGGGCTCGTCTTGCGTTACAGTGCAACGCCCTATGACAATCTTGCGGTGATGAAGCGCAACGTGGAACAGCGCTACCTGCTCGATTATCTGCGCATGAACTTCGTGCCGCAAAAGGAGTGGAACTCTGCGGGATACTTGCAGCTTAACTATGTGGTCGCGTTGCAGCCTCTGCTCCGTTTCTATCGCGAGAGCGGCGACAGTATGCGGCAGGCGTGGTTGACGCGGCTGCTTTCGGATGCCATTGACAGTGCACCATGTGACGAGGCGCGCAAGGTACAGTATCGCGAATTGCTCAACGAGAAGTGATGCGGCTGGCTTTGAGACCCCGTAGCCGGCAGACTGACGAAGAACTGATGGCGGGCGTGGTGTCGGGCAGTGAGCGTGCTTTTGCCGAACTCTACCGGCGCTATGCCCGCCGGATGGAAGGCTTTTTCGCCATCCGAACAGCCAATCCGGATGAGGCTGCTGATTTGGTGCAGGAGCTTTTCATGCGTCTTTGGGCGGCTCGCAGGAACTACGAGAAGGGGCGGACTGTGGCGCCGTGGCTCTTCACGCTGGCTTACAACCTTGTGCGCAATGCCTGGCGTCACGAAGATGTGGCGACGGCTTACGCAGAAGAGGCTGCACGTGCCGACGAAAGTGAAGAAGAGACGGCCTCGCTCCACCTGGACCGTGACACTTTCGATCGTGCGCTTGCCGAAACGCTTGTCACGCTCACCCCCGACGAGCGGACGCTCTTTGCCCTTCGTTTTGAAGAGGACCTGGCGCTGGCCGACATTGCGGCAGTGATGGCTATCCCTGTGGGTACGGTGAAGTCGCGCCTGCACCATTTGATGTCGAAACTGCGAAAAAAACTGAAAGCGTATGAATGATTTTTCTGAACAACTGCGACAATCCGCCCATCGGCTGCGCGGACGTCGGAATGCCGGCCTTAACGTCCCGCCATGCCCACGGCCCCGGCGGGCAAGGCAGTGGCGAATCGTCGAAATAGGGGCTGCTGCATGCGTGGGTCTGCTTGGCGGTGCGCTGATGCCGGGCGTGGACAAAGAGCCAGCATCTCCCCTGTTGGCCAGTGCGGACACGGTGGTGGTCGAGCGGATTGTCCGTGACACCGTAGTGAGGGAAATCCCGGGACGGCTGACAGAAAATTCTGTCACTGCGAAAAAGAATCCTGTCAGCCGTCCCGCAGAGGCGGAAGCCGTGCCAGTCGAGGACATGCCGGCCGAGCCACGTACCGAACCAGTCGTTCCGCCGTCGTCTCTCCGCCTCGTTGTCCCGCCTGTCTGTGTCGAGGATTACGCGCAGTATGCCGTCGCTTCCGGGCGCAGCGTGCGCGACGATAGCGTGAATTATTCCCTCTTTGTTTCCCTTTAACCGTTCAACCGAAAAAGCTGATTGCACATGTGGCTGTCTCTTGCGTTCCTTTCCGCCGCCCTGCTGGGGTTTTATGACGTCTTTAAGAAACGTTCATTGCGTGACAACGCCGTCATTCCCGTACTCTTCCTCAACACGCTGATATGCAGCCTGATTTTTATGCCCCTGATCGTCGGATCGGCCGTCGGTTGGCTCGGGCCGGAATCGGTGGTCTACATTCCGGCCGGTGGCTGGGACGTGCATAAATACATCCTTGTCAAGTCGTTCATAGTGCTTGGTTCATGGCTCTTGGGATACGTCGGAATGAAGCATCTGCCTCTGACTATCGTCGGCCCTATCAATGCCACGCGCCCTGTGATGACGTTGATTGGCGCCATGCTCGTTTATGGTGAGCGGCTCAACGGATGGCAGTGGGCCGGCGTCGTGCTGGCGGTTGTCTCTTTCCTGATGTTGAGCCGCAGCGGGAAGAAAGAAGGCATCCGTTTTGCGCATAACCGATGGATATACTGCATCGTCGGGGCCGCCTTGTTGGGAGCCGTCAGTGGCTTGTACGACAAATTTCTGATGGCCCCGGTCGGTGAGGGAGGCGTTGGGCTTGACAAGATGGCCGTGCAGGGATGGTACAATGTCTATCAGTGCGTCATGATGGGGGCGATGGTGGCGCTGCTCTGGTGGCCCGTACGCCGTCGGACAGCTCCCTTTCGCTGGGATGCGGCGATACCGCTTATTTCCATATTCTTGACGGCGGCGGACCTTGCTTACTTTTATGCGCTCAGTCAGCCCGGTGCGATGATTTCGGTCGTGTCGATGGTGCGCAGGGGGAGCGTGGTTGTTTCCTTCCTGTTTGCTGCGCTTGTCTTTAAGGAGAAAAATCTTCGGGCCAAGGCTGTCGATCTGGTCTTGGTTCTGTTGGGGATGGTCTGCCTGTGGATAGGTTCTGCTTGACGGATGGGAAAGTTATGGAGGGTTACGAAGAACAAAAAAGCTCCGCCGCAGCTCTGGGACAGCCGAGGCGGAGTTTTTTTGTAGGTGGGCGTCGGTAATGTAATGGTTTCAGGCTGTGGCGAAACGGTGTCCGTGAATGACGTTCCAGCGTCCGCGGGTAAAATCGGGGATGGCGACGGGACGGCTGCCCTCGCGGGCTGAAAGCTCGCTCAGTTCGGCGATGCACGACCACTCTGCGGCGTCATAGACGTCGAGGTCGAGTGGCAGGCCATGGCGAAGGCAATAGATGAGCCGGGCATCCATCGTGAAGTTCATGACGTTCTCAGTGCCACGTCGGTGACCTTCGTCGATGAGTTCCGAGACTCCGTCGATGCGCCACTGCGCCATGAAATCGAGGGCCGCCGTGTCAGTCAGCGCCTCGTCCATGTCGAGCAATTCGACGGTCGGTTGGGGATATTTCTGAACGAATCCGTCCGTCCCGCAGACGGTTTGGAGGCGGCTGTAGGGGCGAGGTGTCGTCAGGTCGAGCTGCAAGAGAATGCCTACGCCTTTTGCCGTGCGCAGTAACGTAGTGTTCACTTTCCCGATGAGGCCGTCGGAGCCGTGCCCTGATGTGGTCATCGATACGAGGTGGTCGAGTCGGTCGCCGCGGTGCAGGTTGGTGAGCAGCGCAGCCGGGCCGAGACCGTGCGTCGGGTAGGGGTTGCCACCGTGGAGGGCGCAGCGGCGTTCCATCCAAGCGCGGCGTATGCCTACTGGGGAATCAGTCAGTCCGAACGTATCGCGCAGGTTATGTATGTATGCTCCCTCGCAGTGCGTGATGTCTCCCAGTCTTCCCCTCCTGACAAGGGCAAGCGTTTGAAGGGCAAAGGGGTCGAAGCAACAGTTTTCGAGAATGAAGCAGTGTCGTCGCGTGCGTTCCGCAGTGTCGACAAGGCGCCAGCAGTCGTCTACGCTGGTGGCTGCTGGGACTTCGACTGCTACATGTTTCCCACTTTCCATGGCTTCTGTGGCTATGTCCACATGAGAGTCCCACTCCGTGCAAACGTAGACGAGGTCGACATCGTCGCGTCGGCACAGCATCCGCCATGCCTCTTCGCCCGGCATGAGGTCGGCCTCGGGACGCCCCGTCGTGCGGAGCTGCTGGTTGGCCTCGTCGAGGCGGGCGGGGTCGAGGTCGGCCACGGCGTTGAACACGGCGCCCTCAATGTCGGCATAACGGCGCAGGGCTTTCAGTCCGCGGTGGCCTGCGCCGACGAGGCCGATGCGCACCACCGGGAGAGCGGGGCAAGCCAGTTCGAGCACGTGGAGGTAGGGTGATTGTTCGTTCTTCATAGGCCGTAAAACACAAAAGGGCGTGTCCCTTATCGGACAGCCCTTTCGCAAATGGTCGTATCTTTGAGTAGATTATTTCTGGCGGCTCTTGCCATAACGGCTCATGAACTTGTCAACGCGGCCGGCCGTGTCGACGAGCTTGGACTTACCAGTGTAGAACGGGTGGGATGAGCTGGAGATTTCCAACTTGACCAAAGGATAAGTCTCACCCTCATACTCGATTGTGTCGTTGGTCTTGCAAGTAGAACGGGAAAGGAACATGTCGCCGTTGCTCATATCCTTGAATACGACAGGGCGATAGTTCTCAGGATGAATACCTTTTTTCATTTTTACGATATCGTTTGTAGTTTCTATGACTTGGACAGTTGTTGGCAACTAACTGTGTAATGGGCTAAATCGGCTGCAAAGTTATGTTTTTCGACCGACACGGCAAAAGATTACTCCCCTTTTTTGACGTGTAAGGCTAAATGTTTACCTTTGCAGGGTGATGAAAAGATTGTTCGTGATTTTATTCGTGTTGCTCACGGCGACGCGCATTTGCGTGGCCGTGCCGATTGACACGCTCTTCGCCGGTATGCCCGATCGTTTGCTCCCTTTGCTGAATTTGGATAACCGTCTGGATTGTCTGGACCTTTATAATGGTAAGATGAATGCCGAGGTGACCAATTTGTTCGGTGAGCGTTCACGTCTGACGGTTAAGACGGCAGACTATCTGCGGGTGGAATTGAGTGCGGCCAGCCGGATGGAACTCAAACTGCTGTCGATGGGGAACGACACAGTCATCGGGCGCATCCACACGGTGCTGACACCGGCCGCCGACAGCCGGGTGGAATTCTTCACCACAGCATGGAAACCATGTGGGACTGTGCATGTGGTGCCGCCCAAAGAGAACGACTTTTGGGTGAGACCGGACACCGTGACAGAAGCGCGTTTTGAAGAATTGCGCAGGGCGGCCGGTTTGGCTTGGGTTGAGGCTGTCTTTTCGTCCACGGGCGACACGCTGACTTATTCCCTTTCGCTGGACAACGTACGCAGCGACTGGCGCGAGGAGATGCGTAGCTGTGTTCGCCCTGTGACTTATCGTTGGGACGGTACGAAGTTCGTGCACTGACGGCCAGCCGTCCCGAAATTTTTGTCGCAGTGACAGGAATTCCTGTCAGCCGGCTTGTTTCTTCTGTCAGCCGTTCCGCTCAGATGGTCTGGCGTTCAGTGCTCTCCCTCTTCCTTTCCAAGTGTATAGAACGGCGGAGGGACACAAAAAAAGTGCTATTCGACAAAAAAAACGTGCCTGCAAGTTTCTTTGAACGCGGCGGAATGCGTAATTTTGTTCCCGTAAAGAAATCCTTTAATAATTATAAGATTATGGTTAACTACAAAGAATTGGGCTTGGTCAACACCCGTGAGATGTTTAAGAGAGCCATTAACGGCGGATACGCTATCCCGGCTTTCAACTTCAACAACATGGAGCAGTTGCAGGCTATCGTGAAAGCTGCTGTCAACAAGAAGTCGCCCGTCATCCTGCAAGTGTCGAAAGGCGCACGCAATTACGCCAACCAGACGTTGCTTCGCTACATGGCAGAAGGCGCTGTAGAATATGCCAAAGAACTGGGCTGCAATCATCCCGAAATCGTGCTTCACCTCGATCACGGCGATTCGTTCGAGCTTTGCAAGAGCTGTGTCGACATGGGCTTCAGTTCTGTGATGATCGACGGTTCCCATCTTCCTTATGACGAGAACGTAGCGCTCACGAAGAAGGTGGTGGACTATGCCCATCAGTTCGACGTGACAGTTGAAGGCGAGCTCGGTGTGTTGGCCGGCGTCGAGGACGAAGTCGTGGCTGAACACCACACTTATACCCGCCCCGAGGAAGTCGTAGACTTCGTGACGAAGACCGGATGCGACAGCCTCGCAATTTCGATCGGCACCTCGCACGGCGCATACAAGTTCAAGCCCGAACAGTGTCACGTGGATCCGGCTACGGGTCGTCTTGTTCCTCCTCCTTTGGCTTTCGACGTGCTCGACGGCGTAATGAAGGAACTTCCTGGTTTCCCCATCGTGCTTCACGGTTCTTCGTCTGTTCCTCAGGAAGAAGTGGACACCATCAACAAGTACGGAGGCAAGCTCGTGGCTGCTATCGGCATTCCCGAAGACGAACTGCGCAAGGCTGCCAAGTCTGCTGTCTGCAAGATCAACATTGACTCAGATTCCCGTCTTGCTATGACGGCTGCTATCCGTCGCGTCTTCGCAGAGAATCCCGCAGAGTTCGATCCGCGTAAGTACCTCGGTCCGGCTCGCGACAATATGCAGAAACTTTACGAGCACAAGATTGTGAACGTTTTGGGTTCTGAGAACAAGTTGGCTAACCTCGACTAATTGTTCTTCAAGAATTACAGAAAAGGCCGCATCCTTTCGGGTGTGGCCTTTTTGCATATCTCCGTCGTTGGCTGCACAAGGAGGCGAGTGGCGTTGGCTGGCAGAATTTACAAGTCGGCTGATTGCAAATCCTAAATGGCTGGCTGTTTTAACGGGACGGCTTATGGGGGAATCCGTCTGCTTGTCCTCCTGTCCTGGTGCGGAATGGAGAATTTATTCGTGCGGTTGTTGCCATCGCCAGAAGGTCATCAGCCAACTGTGAGGAAGCAGGCGTGACGCCCAATGCACAAGACGGGGAAATGTGCCGCAGATTGACAATGTCTTCCCGTGCTGCGTGTCGCGCCATGCTTTGGCCGCCACGCGTTCGGGCGTCGTGATGCCGACAAAGCGTGTCGGTATGTGGGTTTTTCCTGCGCTGGCCGAAGGGATGAAGTCGGTGTTCATCCATCCGGGGCAGACGGTCGTAACGCTGATTCCACGGGGAGCAAGTTCACGGTGCAGGGCCAGAGAATAGCGCAAGACGTATGCCTTTGTCGCTGCGTAGACACTCATTTCCGGGACAGGGAGGAAGGCTGCGATGGAAGCTATGTTGATGATGTGTGCGCCGCGAACCATGTGAGGGATGCACACGGCGCAAAGTGAAGTCAGGGCGAGGCAATTCAGGGTGAGCATGTCCGATATTTCAGCCGGAGTGAGCGCCTCACCTAAACCGAACCTGGCCATGCCCGCATTATTGACAAGATAGTCGATGTGCAGCGGCTCTTCGGTCAGTCGCTTTTCGACGGTTTTTCGGCCGGTCTTCGTGGTGAGGTCGCAGCAAATCGGGACGAGTCGTGGTCCCGTCTGGTGGTCATTGTGGTGCGTCTCGGAGTTATGACGGGCTATGAGCCATATCTCGTCGACTTTGACTGACTTGCGGAGCAGGCTGACGAATGCTGCGCCCAGTCCGCGCGAGGCCCCTGTGACGATGGCGATTCTTTTCATCGTAGTGCTGTTTTCTGTGGGAGTACATAAAAGGCCGCCCTTGTGGAGCGGCCTTTCTTCTTTTTGGGGCATCTCAATCGCCCGGCATATTCCTGTCGGCATCAAGCAGTTTACCGTTCTTGTCAAATTCCAATTCCCATCCGTTGCTCAGTTCAACCTCTGTGCTGTTCCGGTCTTTACTGATTTTCATTACTTTGGCGTCTTTGTGTTTTGTAGCCACAAACTGTTTAACAGCAGCAGGCAGGATGGCGGTTGGCACTCCGGCGCTGTTGCAGTCGACTTCTTCCCAGTTTCCGGAGCGGTCAAACTCGATTTTGTCGCCGCTCTCGAAGATGACGTCGTAGCCTTTCGATAGCCATTCGGTCTCTTTGACCACCAGCATTACCGTTTGGTTTTTGAAGTGAGTGCTGATCAGCGTTTGGGCGGTCTGAGGGAGTTGGCTGATGTCGATAGGGCGTTCGTTGTCGGCCTTGCAGCCGGTCCCGGTGCCGAGCAGAAGTAGCAGGGCGAAAGTCCATTTCTTCATACAAGTACGTTTTTAAGATTTAACAAAGGGTTTTGAGTAAGTGTCGGTGTGGCAGACTTTCCAGACTAACCACACTGCAAATATAGTGCTTTATTGGTAAAAACAGCGGCTTTCTTGTTCTGTTTTGAATACATTATTGTTTTTTATGGAATACTGACGCTTTTTCGTTTCAGCGAGAATGAAGAAGAGATCCCTGCCGCCGTCCCTTTGGTAATACGGGAAACGGAGACAGGGAGCATAGGAAAACTTGTCGCAGCTGTGCTGGTAGTGGCGGAAGAGGCTTAGCGCGGTTCTTCAGCATCGATGCGCTGGATGCCTCCCGTTTCCGGGAAGAGCGTCACCCGTGTCGTGTATTTCTTGTTGAAGAGTTCGCCACCCAAGTGCTCCACATGACCGAACTGTGCGAGTGGTACGTTCAGTTCGGCCAGTGTCCGGTCGGGCGTGTAGACCCTTACTTGCGCTTGTCCGGGCACGACGTATCTCAGGTCTTCCGCTTCTTTTTTCTTCGAGTTGCCTGCTTCGGGCTGCGTGTCCGGCAGGGTGTTCAGGTCCTTGATGCTGATGTAGACAGGGCTGCCCGAGAGGTCGTCGGCAGCGACGGGGCCGAGATAGGGGGAGAAGCGGAACAACACGTCGCCGTCGGCCTCTTTTTGAGGGTCGTAGGAGAAAGTCATGACATGAGTTTCCGTGCTTTCGGTTCCTTTGAAGAGTTGCAGCAAGGCTTCTTCCTGTTCATCGAGTTTGGCGAGCATCAGTTTGAGTTGTGCGCCGTCTTGCGGCATGAAGTCGGCCTGTCCTTTTGTCAGCAGCGAACGGTTCTCGCGTATGTCGTAGATTTCGTCGGCGGTCAGTTCTGCCATTTTTGTTGTGCTTCCGGCCGAGAGGATCTCCTCTGTCTTGTAATCCGCCGGGTTGAGGCGTGATTTCTTATTGGTTTGTGTGACCGACGGTACCGGCAGCGCGGGGATTTCGGGGGCCGGAGTGTTGACAGAAAGCAGTATGCCGTCACGGCTGAGGCCGACGAGCGGAGCAGATGTCTTGTTTTTCAGTTTGATGGTGTAGGCTTCTGTCTTGTCGGGGACGCCGTATGGTATTACCTCAACCGACGTGATGGTCCATTGGTCGTAGGCTGTGAGCGGCACATTCGTCAGCCGGAGATAGCTGCGGGCAAAGCGAGCATATTCGCCCGGCTCGTGGGTGGTTTTCGTCGCCGTAACCGCTACGAGCAGTCGGGTGTGCGGGAGGAAGTAGGTAATGCCTTCCTCGGTTACGCCCGGCAGATAGGCGGCCACCTCGGTCTGGGCTTTCATCCCGGTGGCTGTTGCGGCAGCCATCAGGGCAAGGATAGGGACTATTCGGGTTCTCATACGCATTGGGTTCGGAGTTATGGTTTGATGTCGGAATAGAGGCTCTGGAAAGCGGCGGGCAACTTGCGGATGATGTCGGAGGCAGTGAGGCTCTCTTCGCCGAGTTCAGCGGCGGCGATGTCGCCGGCGAGGCCATGTACGTAGACTCCGAGACGGCAGGCTGCTTCGGAGGCATATCCGCGGGCCAAGAGCGCCGTGAGCACACCCGTGAGCACGTCGCCGCTTCCGGCAGTGGCCATCCCCGCGTTGCCTGTGGGGTTGAAGTGGATGTGGCCCGAAGGGGTGCAGATGGCTGTGAAGTGGCCTTTCAGCACGATGAAGAGGTGGCAGCGCTTTGCCAGTTCGCGTGCGGCAGTGAGTGTGGCGTAACTTCCGGTGGTGTTGTCGGACAGGGAGGCCATCTCTTTGGGATGGGGCGTCAGAATGGTGTTGGCGGGCAGGCGTCCGAGCAGGTCGCGGTGGCGTCCGAGCAGGGTGATGGCGTCGGCGTCAATGACGGTCGGCGCATGGATACCGGCCAATTGTTTAAGCAGGGCTTTTTCAGTCGCATGCGAGAGTCCGATGCCCGGTCCGATGCCGACTGCTGTGTATGGCGTCGTGTCGATTGGCGTGCAGAACTCTTCGAGACTGGCGTCGTGGCTGAGGATAGCTTCTGGCACACTCACTTGCAGTATGTCGTTATTGGCAGTCGGAGTATGTACGGTTACTTTTCCGACACCAGCGCGCAGGCAAGCCCTTGCAGACAGGACGGCGGCGCCGGCCATGCCGAACGAACCAGCCATGAGCAGGGCGTGGCCGAACGTCCCTTTGTGGCCGAAGGCCGGCCGAGGTTTCAGCAGGGCGATGATGTCTGTCCGTTCGGTGAGGCTCATCAACGGTCGGGCGGAGGCGAGGCCTTCGGCCGAGAGCCCGATGTCAAGCAGCTCCCAACGGCCGACACACTCGCTGCAATCTGCCATGAAGAAAGCCGGCTTGGGGAGTTGGAACGTGAAGGTGTAGTCTGCACGGACGATGGCGTCGTGCTGGGTGTAGGCATCGCCGTCGCTTTTCAGGCCTGATGGAATGTCGATGGCTACGACTGTGGCCGGCGTGGCGTTGATGAAATTCACCAATGAGGCATAGCCTCCTTCCAAAGGCTTGTTCAGTCCCGTCCCGAAGAGGCCGTCAATGAGGATGTCGGACGGCGCGATTTGCGGAGGGTCGAATTTCGATGTGATCTCAGTGAGCTTGGCACCCGGGGTGTCGGCCAGGCGCTTGCGGTTGGTCTCGCAGTCCTCGCTCAGGTGCCGGCCGGTGTTGAAGAGGTAAGTGTCTACCCGGTAGCCCCGGCCTGTCAGAATGCGTGCTACGGCCAGCGCGTCGCCGCCGTTGTTGCCTGGACCTGCAAAGACTTTAACGGGGTGCTCCTTGCCCCATTTTGCCGTGAAGGCTGCCGTCAGGGCCGATGCTGCCCGCTCCATCAGGTCGACGGACGCAATGGGCTCGTTTTTTATCGTATATGCGTCGAGTTCGCGCATTTGATTTGCTGTCAGTATCTTCATGCCGCAAAGATACGTCGTTTTCCTGAGAAACTCAAAAAGTATGCCCGTAATTCGGCATACCTGTCCTGACAGTCCTGTCGTCGGTGACGTCGCGGTAAGTGGCCTGTTTGGAGCTTGCATCCGTCCGGAGGAGAAGGCACAGCCGGAGCAGGACTATGCCTATGCTTGACCGGAGTTTACGGACGGGCTTCGCAAGTCTGCTTTATGCGGCTAAATGGATTTCAGTCAGCCGTCCCGAGATTTCAGCCAGCCGTCCCGTTGTTTCTGTCAGCCGTTCCGTGTTTTCTGTCAGCCGGTTTGTATCTCCCGGCCGTTTTGTCCAAAGTATTGAGTAGGGTGAAGACCGATTGCGTGGAGAGGAATGTTTTCGCGCAAGCCGTGTGCCGGATGCGCTCCGACTGGCAATTTTTTCGTAACTTTGCGCCGGAAAAATGAAAGTCCATGGAAACGATACAGGTCAAAGACAAGAAATTCGCCGTCAGCCTGCCCGCCGAAGAGATCCGTCGCCGCGTGGCCGAGGTGGCTGCACAGATTGACCGCGACATGGCGGGCAAATGCCCGCTCCTGCTCGTGGTGTTGAACGGTGCCTTCATGTTCGCCGCCGACCTTATGCGCGGAATCACAGAGCCGTGCGAGGTCTGTTTCGTCCGGCTGTCTTCCTATTCAGGCACGGCGAGCAGCGGTCATGTCCGGGAGGTGCTCGGCCTGACAGAGGACATCGCGGGGCGCAGTGTCGTTATCGTGGAAGACATTGTCGACTCCGGTCTCACGATGAAGAGCCTTGTCGAGTCGCTCGCCGCCCGCCGCCCGGCGGAAATACGCATAGCCTCGCTCCTTGTCAAGCCCGGCAACCTGAAGGCGGACCTCGACATTCCTTACCGCTGTTTTGACATCCCCAACGACTTCATTGTGGGTTACGGGCTGGACTACGACGGTTTCGGGCGCAACCTCAGCGACATCTACACCGTAGTCGAATAAAAACAAGGGCTGTGGCCCATCACGTATATATACAGACTGAAAAGAATGAAGAACATTGTGATTTTCGGCGCTCCCGGTTCCGGGAAAGGAACGCAGAGCGACCTCTTAGTGGCGCACTATGGTTTCAAACATATCTCGACGGGCGACGTGCTCCGTGCCGAGATGAAAAACGGCACCGAACTGGGCAAGACCGCTAAGTCTTACATCGACAACGGCCAGCTTATTCCCGATTCGCTGATGATAGACATCCTGGCCAGCACGTACGACGCCCTTTGTCCCTGCGAGGGCGTTATCTTCGACGGCTTCCCCCGCACCATTCCCCAGGCCGAGGCCCTGAAGGCCATGCTCGCCGAGCGCGGCACCGAAGTGACAGGCATGCTCGAACTCGACGTGCCGACCGACATGCTCATTGAGCGTCTCGTCAATCGCGGAAAAACTTCCGGGCGCGCTGACGACAACGAAGAGACCATCAAGAAGCGCCTTGACGTTTACAACACCCAGACCGCACCGCTCATTGAGTGGTATGAGAAGGAGGGCAAGCGTAACGCTGTGAAAGGCTACGGCCCCATCGAAGAAATTCAAGCTGCTCTTTGCGCAGTCATCGACAGCTGGAAATAACCAGTGTCCCTGCGGACGCCCCACTTGCGCCCCTTTGCGGTTTTCCCGGCCCATCGGCGACGGAGAAACGCCGTGAAGGGGTTGATTGATACACCAAGGCACATCACCGTTCCATACCAACACCAGACCCTATGGCTGAAAGCAATTTCGTCGACTACGTGAAAATCTATTGCCGCTCGGGCAAGGGCGGCCGCGGCTCCATGCACATGCACCGGGCCAAGTATCAGCCCAACGGCGGTCCCGACGGCGGCGACGGCGGCCGGGGCGGAAACGTCTACCTGCGTGGTAACCACAACTACTGGACACTGCTGCACCTCCGCTATGAGCGTCACGTTTTCGCCGGACACGGCGGAAACGGTTCGAAGAACTGCTCACGGGGGTGCGACGGGGAGGACCGGTATATCGATGTACCGTGCGGCACGGTGGCATACGACGCTGAAACGGGCGAATACCTTTGCGACGTCACGGAGGACGGCCAGACGGTTATGCTCCTCAAAGGCGGTCGCGGCGGATTAGGCAACTGGCAGTTCCGCACGGCTACCAACCAAGCGCCCCGTTATGCCCAGCCCGGTGAACCGATGCAGGAGATGGAGGTGATTCTTGAATTGAAACTCTTGGCTGACGTCGGGCTCGTCGGTTTCCCAAATGCCGGAAAGTCGACTCTGCTTTCGGCCCTTTCGTCAGCGCGTCCGAAGATTGCCAACTATCCTTTCACCACTCTCGAACCAAGCCTCGGCATTGTGGCCTACCATGACCATCAGTCGTTCGTCATGGCTGACATTCCCGGCATCATTGAGGGGGCAAGCGAAGGCCGCGGACTGGGGCTCCGTTTCCTGCGCCATATCGAGCGGAATTCCCTCCTGCTCTTCATGGTGCCCGGTGACACAGACGACATCCGTCGCGAGTATGAGGTGTTACTGCGCGAGTTGGAACAGTTCAATCCCGGGATGCTCGACAAGCACCGTGTGCTCGCCGTGACGAAGTGCGATTTGCTCGACGAGGAACTTATCGACATGCTCAAAGCCGATTTGCCTTCCGATCTTCCCGTTGTGTTCATCTCGGCAGTGACAGGATTCGGGCTCGATCGGCTGAAAGACGTGCTTTGGACAGAACTCAACAGCGAGAGCAACAAGCTCCAAGCCATCAGTGAGGGCGGCAGCATTGTCCACCGCAACCGCGAGGCCTCGCGCCTGGCTGCTGACTTTGCCGACTGGGATGCCGGTATCGAAGGAAACGACGTGGAAGATGTCGACGACTTTGACTATGAAGTGATTGACGACGATGACGACTAAGCCCGAACTGCTTGAATATGACCTCGGCCCTGCCGTCCGTGCGTTCACGACAACGCGTTTCGGCGGATGCAGTGAGGGAAATTACGCATCGTTTAACATAAACGGCTATTGCGGCGACAATCCGGCTCATGTTGCCGCCAACCGTGCCGCCCTATGCGGCGAACTGGGCATACAGCAGGACCGGCTCATTCTGCCACACCAAGTGCATGGCAAGAAAGTGCTTGCGATAGATAGGCCGCTGCTCGCCCTTGATGAGGTTGCCCGTCATGAACGCCTTGAAGGCATCGACGCCGTGATGACCGACGTGACCGGTGTATGCGTCGGCGTCTCGACGGCCGACTGCATACCAGTGCTTCTTTACGATGAGGAACATTGCGCCGTGGCCGCCGTCCATGCCGGCTGGCGCGGTACAGTGAAAGGAATTGTCGCCGAGACTGTTCGCGCAATGTCCCTGCACTACGGTACGGAGGCTGCGATGCTCCGCGCTGTCATAGCGCCGGGAATCTCAGTTGCCGCGTTCGAAGTGGGTGACGAAGTCTACGATGCCTTCGCTGCCGCCGGATTTCCGATGGACGTCGTGGCGCGGCGCATGGGCAGGTGGCACATAGATCTGAACGTAGCGAATTTCTTGCAGCTCGAAGCGGCAGGCGTACCGCTTGGTCGTATCCAAGTCAGCAGCTACTGCACTTACACCGAATGCGACCGTTTCTTTTCGGCCCGTCGCTTGGGTATTCAGTCCGGACGCCTTTATACGGGCATCCTGCTCAGACCTGACAAACAATAAGAAACTGATGAAAACACGTCGAATCCTATCAATGGTGTTGTTGGCGGCCATGTCGCTTCACGTGACGGCTGACAACTTCACGCCCGCCGAGCAGCAGCAAATCAGCATAGCCACGCCGGGCCTGTTCGCCAAGTCCAAGTCGTTCACCCTCGACCTTTCCGTGCTCCCGCAAGGAGATTGGAGCTTTCCCCTTCCTGTCGGGGAATCCCGAAAAGGGCCGGGCGAAGATATCATGATAACGACAACCACTGGCGATGCAGTGAAAGCCATGTTCAGCGGCCGTGTGCGGTTGTCACGCAACGTGCCGGGACACGGGGTGACTGTGGTGGTGCGTCATGGCAACGGACTCGAAACCGTCTACGCCCGTCTTCGCGGTGCTACGGTCAAGCCTGGGCAGCGCGTCAAAGCTGGCCAGACTGTCGGTATAGTCGGCGAAGAGGCGGGCAAGGGAGTCTGCCGTTTCGGTATTATGGTCAATGGTTTCCCCGTTAATGTCGAGACGCTGGTCGATATTGTGCGCAAGCGTCTCAGGCGGCAGAGCTATCTGTTCACGGACAGAGGAATTTCAGTCGAAATCGCAGCGCTCGGCAACGCAAGTGACGGTCCGGATATCGCCGAGGGCATGCCTGAGCCTGGCGGATTGGCCAACGACGAGGCTGTCGATGTCGACACAGAGTTTACTTCTTACGAAAAGCGCGTAGTGAGTGCGCCGACCAAAGGCCTGTTCGATGATGCTTCGTCTATTACTATCAATCTTCATCAATACGGCGACGGCGACTGGGCCTACCCTTTGCCTGGTGCCAAGGTCATCAGTCCCTACGGCGGAAAACGCCGCCATGCCGGCGTCGACCTTAAAACAAAGCCGAACGACGAGATTCTTGCCGCTTTCCCCGGACGTGTTCGCTTCTCGGGCAATTATTACGGCTATGGCCGTGTGGTGGTCGTGCGTCACGCCAACGGGATGGAGACCCTGTACAGCCACAATTCCAAAAACCTTGTCAAGGTTGGCGATTGGGTAAAGGCCGGACAGCCTATCGCCCTGACAGGGCGTACTGGGCGCGCCACGACGGAGCATTTACACTTTGAGGTGCGCATTAACGGCAAGACCTACGACCCAGCCCGCTTTTTCGATCACAAGAACCGCAGTCTGAAAAAAGTGAAGGTCGTCGCTCACAAATCCGGCAAGGTCACCACGACGCCCATGTCGGACGGTCTGAACACCTGAAAGCAGCACACTTTTTCATAGCCCGATACGACGAAGTCCGCCGCATGCTTCATGGCGTGCGGCGGACTTCGTCGTATCGGTGGGTGTCACTTCTTGTGTCGGTTGGCGCGGCGTTGACGGATTTCAGCTTTCTTTTTGGCCGCTCCCGAACCATGCTGGCCGGAGATGTAGCTCTTTTTCTTTGCCTTGGTCTTGACGCCGGCTTTCTCTTCCGTCTGACGCGGGGCGCGGCGGAAGACGATGCCTTCGGTGATGGCTTTGATGACTTCTTCTTTCGGAGCTTTCCGCATGACTGGACGGCTGGTTTTAATGATGGAACAAGCGAATGCCCGTGAAGGCCATGGCGATGTTGTATTTGTCGCAGGTTTCGATGACATGGTCGTCGCGCACCGATCCGCCGGCCTGGGCCACGAAAGCCACGCCGCTTTTGTGGGCACGCTCGATGTTGTCGCCGAAGGGGAAGAAAGCGTCCGAGCCGAGCGCGACGCCCCGGTTGAGGGCAACCCATTCCTTTTTCTCTTCACGGGTGAGCACTTCGGGCTTTTCGGTGAAGAACTTTTGCCACTCGCCGTCGCTCAGGACATCCATGTAGTCGTCAGAGATATAGATGTCGATGGTGTTGTCGCGGTCAGCACGGCGGATCTTCTCTACCCAAGGCAGGTTCATCACCTTGGGGTGCTGACGGAGCCACCAGATGTCGGCCTTGTTGCCTGCGAGTCGGGTGCAGTGAATGCGGCTTTGCTGTCCGGCGCCGATACCGATAGCCTGGCCGTCCTTGACGTAGCAGACGGAGTTGCTCTGAGTGTATTTGAGTGTGATGAGGGCGATGCGGAGGTCGCGTTTGGCGGCTTCGGTGAACGTCTTGTTGCGTGTGGGGACATTGTCGAAGAGGTTGTCGCCCGTAAGGTCGATTTCGTTGCGTCCCTGTTCGAAGGTGATGCCATAGACCTGCTTGTGCTCGATGGGAGCAGGGCGGTAGTCGGGATCGATGCGGAGCACGACGTAGGTGCCCTTGCGTTTCTCGCGGAGGATGGCGAGCGCCTCGTCCGTGTATCCCGGTGCGATGACACCGTCGCTCACTTCGCGCTTGATGAGCAGGGCGGTTGCCTTGTCGCAGGTATCACTGAGGGCGATGAAGTCGCCGTACGACGACATGCGGTCAGCCCCCCGTGCGCGGGCATAGGCAGCAGCGATGGGCGTAAGGGGTTCGGCGATGTCGTCGACGAAGTAGATCTTGCTCAGTGTGTCGCTCAGCGGCAGGCCCACGGCGGCGCCGGCGGGCGAAACGTGCTTGAATGAAGTGGCCGCGGGAATGCCGGTGGCGGCTTTCAGCTCGCGGACAAGCTGCCAGCCGTTCAGGGCGTCGAGGAAGTTGATGTAGCCAGGTCGGCCGTTCAACACTTCGATGGGGAGTTCCCCCTGTTCCATGTAGATGCGCGACGGCTTCTGATTGGGATTGCAGCCGTACTTCAAAGCTAACTCTTTCATTGTTTTATGTCTTGATTTGAATGTGCAGGTCGGGGCGGAATGTGTCTCGGATATGCCGATGTTGTGCCCTATTGCCTCGCAAAGATAGTGCAAATGAGCGGAATGACGGCACGGAAAGCCCTAGGATTTACGTGCCTCACTCCCGAGTGCCGCCTTATCTTATGGAAAGATAGTGCAAATGAGCGGAATGACGGCACGGAAAGCCTTAGGATTTACGTATCTCGTTCCCGAGAGTTGCCATATTGACCTCATGGATGCGGCGCAATGCCGGTTCGCCGTGCGTGGGGCACGGGGCCTTTTGTGCAGAGGCCGGTACGTTGCGTCCGGCAAGACCGTGTGATGTCCGTTTCAGTGTGGTTGTAGAAACGGACAGGCGGACAGAGGAAACAGGATGGCTTGCAGGATTTACAGGATGGCTGATAGAAATTCCTGTCACTGCGGTCGTTTCAAATGGACGGGCCGACTGTCCCGGAGGATGAGCGTGCAGATGGATGTGCTTGTGGATTTATGCACTCATTCGTCCGGAGAAGAGTCGGCGGGCCAGCGGTCGCCAGCAGAGGATGCGGATTTGGTCGACGAGGACGGCCGCCGCGAAGACCGTCACGAGGAAACCGAACGTCAGGAGAAGATATGCCGCGCCGGAGTAATGTCCATAGAGCCATTGGGTGGCTTGTTTGAAATAAGGGAAGACGCAGGGATGCAGATGGAAGAGGTAGACGGCGAATGCGGAAGCAGCCACCTTGTTTATCCATTGGCTGGTGAAGTGCAGCCGCGCTGTGGCGGTCAGGATGAACAGGGCGCAGAGGATGACGTGCGGGGCACTGTAAAGGATGCTTCGGCCGTACCATGCATCGAAGAGGCCTCCTCCCCATGCGAAAGCCGCAATGAAACTCGCCAAAGCCGGCAGCGCAATGAGCATTCCGGCGATGAGGTATTGCAGGCATGCCCTCAGTTGGAACGGACGGGGACGGTAAAGTCGCACATAGCGTGCCAGCAAATACAGCCCGGTGAAAGAGATGGCCGAATAACCGCAACTGAACATTCCTGACGCGGCATCACCCAAAGCCCATCCCCATACCGTTTGGAACACAAAGAACGCCACGATGAACGCTCGCACTGTGCGGCGGTTTCCTTGCTCAACAAAGGCGTTCAGGCCCGGGGAAAGCAGGCAGAGCATCAGGTATGCCGGCACGAACCAAAAGCAGTCGAACGTGACGACTTGCCGGATGGGATCTTTTAGGTCGCCGGGGGAACATGCGTCGGATAGCCCGGGAAAGACAAGCAGGACAGTTGCAAAGAAGAAGTATTGGACAAATAGGGTGAAGAGGCTTTCCCGCTTCACGTGAATGCTGAACCATCCGGAGATCAGTACGAAGAGGTTGACGGCACAAACGGCGGTTTGCTCAGTGACGACGCGCGTGACTGTCGGAAGCAGTGTAGTGTGAAAATCGTCGGCTCTGATCCATGCTGTCGCCTGATAGTTGACATGTTGGATAAGGATGAGGAACATGGCTACTATGCGGAGTAACTCAATGGGTGAGAGACGGGTTTTTGCAGGCACGACAAGGTTATTGCTCATGGCTTTCGGAAAAAAGGTGCAACGTGAAGAGGTGTCCGGTTTTAGCTTTCCGATGGATGTATCCGCAGCGGGAAGAGCCGGCGGGCCAGTGGCCGCCAGCAGAGTAAGCGGACTTGGTCGACAAGAACGGCGGCTGCGAATATCGTCACGAGGAGACCGAACGTCAGGAGTAGGAAAGCCGCGTCGGAGTAGTGGTCATAGAGCCATTGGACAGCTAGTTTGAAATGCCCCACGACGCATGGATGCAGGTGGAGGAGGTAGACGGCAAAAGCTGAGGCGGCAATGCGGTTGACGAAAAGGCTGGTGAAGCGCAGCCGTGCCGTGGCTGTCAGAATAAACAGGGCGCAGAAGACGACGTGAGGGGCGAGGTATGATGTTCCGTGCTGTCGCCACCACGAGTAGGCCGTCGATCCGTCGAACCGGAGCAGGCACACTTCTGTGAGGGCTGGGCACACGATGAGTACGGCGGCGATGAGATACTGCGTCCGGGCGCTTGACCGGAACGGCAGTGGGCGATAGAGGCGTACGTAGCGCGCCAAGAGATAAAGCCCGGCGAAGGCTACGGGCGAATAGCCCCGTTGGAAAATGCCGCCCGCCCCGTCGAACATCCAGGCACAGACGAACTGAATCGCGTAGAATGCTGCGACAGTTCTGCCTAGCCGCCGGCGGCTGCTTTGTTCTGCAAAAGCATTGAGCCCAGGGGCAAGCAGACAAAGGATCAGGTAGGAGGGAACGAACCAATAGGCGTTGAGACTGAGCCCCTGCCGGATAGCCGGCCACAGTCTTGTGGGCGATCCGGCTTCAATCCATCCCGGCACGATGAGTAGCAGGATGAAAAAAAACGCATATTGGAACATCAGGGCTGTGAGGCTTTTCGTTTTTGTGCGGATACCGAACCACCCGGAGATCAGTACGAAAAGATTGACGGCGTATATGGCAGCCTGCTCAAAGAGAATGCGCGTGGCCGTGGGCAGGGGATCTGTCTTGAAGTCTTCCGGTTCGTAAGCGCCTAAAGCAAAGAAATTGGCATGCAGCACAAGGATGAGCAGCATGGCTGCTATGCGGAGCAGCTCAATGTTCGACTGGCGGGGACGCTGTATGGCGTCGGAAGTTGCGTTCATGGGCATGAAGGTGAATGCGCACTGCAAAGGTACGCTTTTCTTCTTCGTGAGGTGTTGCAGAGTGGGCGGAAAAAGTCCCGGCAGCCCCGACAGGGGCAACCGGGACAGCCGGGATCCGTTTCAATGCTTTTCGGCTTGCACGGCTTAGTAGAAGAGCGTGATTCCGGTAGAGATGTGGGAAAAGTCCGGACCGAAGTCCGTGTTCAGCACGCGGCAGGGAGAGTATTTGACGTAGAGTCCGATGCTATGGAACTGGATTTGCCCCATGAAGTCGACGGTGACGGGCGTCTGATGGATGTTCTTGAACACGCTGTGATGCTTTTCGCCGTCGAGGGTGTAGTGCGTCTTCAACGAGGCGTAGGTGTTTACGTTCAGGATGGCAGCCAAAGAATAAGTGAAATTCCTGCTGAGGTGCTGGGTATAGCGGAATGGGAACGTGAGGCTGAATACCTTGATGCGCGAGAAGTCGATGTCGGCGCCGTCGGGGTAGGGCGCGAGGCTGATGCCGTTTCCATCCATGACGAAGCGTGTGCGGCCGTTCATGCGGTAGTTCCGCCAGTTGATGCCGAAGCCCAGGCTCAGGTCGGCGTTCGGTCCGACGTAGCGGCCGTAGGTGAGCAGGTCGGCGAAGACTTCATACGATGCCGCCATGTTGACGTTCATCGGGCCGGGGGAGCCGAGGGCGTTGACGAAGCCAAAACCCACGCCGCCCATTGAGAAGTCGCTTTCTCCCCGCTTGCCTTTTGATTGGAGGAAAGGCAGGGTGAAGTCTAGTCCGGAGGTTTTCTGGTGGGTCACGACGCGGCCTTCGGGGTTGAACTTCTTGTCGTAGTCAAAACGGTAGGTGTTGTCATTCTCACGGCCGTATATGCTGAGATGGACGGTGCTGTCAGATTGAAGCAGGATGACGGAGTCGGGACGTGTGACGGCGACGACGGTGTCCTCGGGCAGGGCTGCGGCAGCCGGTAGTGCGGCGAGGGCGAATGCGAGTGCTGAAAAAGATTTCTTCATAGTTTATGGTTTTTTATTTAGAGAACATTCGTTTGAGTTGCTCAGCCGTGGCAGTGCCTTCCATATAGACGACCGTCACTTCGGACAGACGGCCTGTGGGGGCTCCGTTGTTGCGGTAGAACAGGTAGCGGTAGTGCCCGTTTGCAGGCGGAAATCCATAGAAACCGTAGAAAAGACGTCCGTTTTGCGTGTCGGTGTCTTTGTCAGAAGCACGGCGGGCGTCGGTGAGCACAAGTTGCTCAATGTGTAGCATTTCGGCCTTGCTGGGACGGAATGTCAGGCTACGGAAGAGTGTCAGTCCGTAGGGTTGCAGCTTCCTCCCTTTGACGAGCACTTCGGTCGCTCCTTGACGGTCTTTATAGCGTCCGTCGAATAGTTGGTCGATGGCCATCCCTTTTTGTGCCAGCAGGGGAAGTGCGATTGTGAGGAGGAGACAGGAAAGGAAAATGCGCCGTTTCATGGTTCGGTCGGTTTTGAGGTTTGTCCGGGCGCTTCGTTGGTTTCGTCTTGAAGCGTCTGGAACATGTCTGTGAGTTGTTCTTCGACGGTTGGTTCGCTGTCAGTCCGTTTGACGGCAGCAAGGGCGTGCCCGGCCTGCTGCATGACGAGTTCGGGATCAGTCACCCGCACCCCGTCGATGTAGGCTACGCAGACGTTCTGCCTTTTTTCGGCTATCCACCAGCCCGAACCGCCCGAAAGGAGGAGCAGAAGAGAGGCGGCAGCGACCCAGTGTCTTGCCGGGCGGAACGGCCGGCGTTTGGCGAGACGGTGTGTGTGGACCTGGCGTCCTACGGCGAAAAATCCTACAACGGCGCGTACGTCGTCATAGCGTCCGGCACTTTCGGGCGAGGCCAGGAAGCGGCGCAGGCGCCGTTCTTCTTCTTCGGTGGCTGTGCCGTCGAAGTAGCGGGCGATGAGCCCATCCCAATATGTGTTATGACAAGGCTTTTTCATGGCTTTGTTGTTGGTAGCATTCACGGATTGTTTTACGTGCCCTCGACAGTTGCATTCTCACGGCAGCCGGTTGCATCGACAGCTCGGCGGCTATCGTTTCGAAGCTGGCGCCCTCGTATTCCATGCGTCTCAGGATAGTTTGTTGGGTCGGTGTCAGGCGGGTGCTGATGAGCTGTTCGACATCGCGGAAGAGTGTTTCGCGTTCGCGCCAGTCTGTTGCAGCGTCGTCGGCGAGGGTAAGATCGTCGGGCAGGTCGCCGGCAGCGATGTGTGCCTGTTGTCGCAGGGCATCGATGCTGAGGTTGCGCACTGTCGTGACGGAGAGAGCCTCGGCCTCCTCGCGCGAACCGATTAACCCGCGTCGGGGCCACAAACGGCAGAATGCCTCCTGTAAGGTGTCGTTCACATCGTCTTCGTTTTTCAGGAAACGGGCCGACAGGCGGGACAACCGGTTGTGGATGTCTTTGAACGTGTTCAGTAGCAGTTCTTCACTCATAGTGGCGCTTGTCGAGGTTTTCCTTGTGAGGCGTTTTTATCTTAGAAACGAGGGGAGGAGCATTTTGTAACACAAAAATAGCATTTTTTTGTTCCCGAAGGCCGAAAAAAATTCTGCGCCTTGCGTAGAGGGTGATTTCTGGCTGAGACGGGACGCTGAATGCCGGTGTGTTCCGAACAAGCCAAGAAGAAAGCCTGTTTTCTCTTGTCTCGGCGCCCGCCTTTCTGTATATTTGCACACGCAAGGGAGAGCCCGGCTTTTTGCTTCCAGCGTGCGGGATGCCGTAAGGTCTTGCGGTTTTTTGCATGTACCTGTACAAAAGCCGATGTGTTATTCCGGTGAACGCAGTTGCCGCACGAACAATCACCAATGCGGCGAGAGGAAAAGCAAGTCGGCTGACAGAAATTACAGGACGGCTGTCAGAAAAAACTGTCACGGCACCGGAAAGCATGACTGATTATTTGGAAAAACAGAAAAACGAAAAAGATATGACACATATCGTGATGAAGTCACGCCTCGTCGTGATGAATTATTTGGAGTACGCCGTTTGGGGCGCTTATCTCACCTCGATGGGGACTTATTTGGTCAACGTGGGCCTTGCGTCGCACATCGGGTGGTTCTATGCAGTGCAGGGCATCGTTTCAATCTTTATGCCTGCGCTCATCGGCATAGTAGCCGACCGTAAGGTGCCGGCACAGGTGATGCTCGGCTTCTGCCACCTGCTGGCTGCGGCGTTCATGTGCATGGCCGGAAGCTACGCCGAGCGTGCGGGCGACGCTGTCGAGATGGGACCGCTTTTCTCTCTGTATGCCGTGAGTGTTGCTTTCTACATGCCGACGCTTTCGCTGTCTAATTCGGTGGCTTACACAGCTTTGACTCGCGCAGGGCTGGACACTGTGCGCGACTTCCCGCCCATCCGTGTCTTTGGAACAATCGGATTCATCTGTTCGATGCTTTTGGTAGACTATCTGGGCATTCAGGGCAGTCACAGGCAGTTCTATGTTTCGGCAGTGATAGGTTTCGTCTTGGGCGGTTATTCAATGACTCTGCCGAAGTGCCCGGTGAATCACGAGAAGAAGGGGAAGTCGCTTGTCGAAGCGATGGGATTGCGCGCTTTTCTGCTCTTCAAACAACGCAGGATGGCCATCTTTTTCATCTTCTCTATGCTGTTGGGTGTGTCGTTGCAAATAACGAACGGTTTTGCCAACCCATTCATCACGAGCTTTAAGGAAATCCCCGAGTTTGCCCATACGTTTGGCGCCAACCATGCCAACGCGCTCATCTCGCTTTCACAAATCAGCGAGACTTGCTGTATTCTCTTGATCCCGTTCTTCTTGAAGCGGTTCGGCATCAAGCGAGTGATGATGATAGCCATGCTGGCGTGGGTGCTCCGCTTTGGACTTTTCGGACTGGGCAACCCTGGCGACGGGGTGTGGATGTTCGTCCTCTCGATGATAGTCTACGGCGTGGCTTTCGATTTTTTCAACATTTCGGGTTCACTTTTCGTAGACCGGGAGACCGATGAGAAGATACGCAGTAGTGCGCAAGGACTTTTCATGGTGATGACAAACGGTCTGGGCGCTACTATCGGAACGCTTGGAGCACAGGCCGTGGTCAACCATTTCGTTTACGCAGTGCCCGCTGAGGCACAGATAGGAGGCTGGAAAACATCGTGGTTCATCTTCGCCGGTTTCGCCTTGCTCGTACTGGTTCTGTTCACTCTTGTATTCAAAGAGGCAGAAAGAAAGTCTGCGTAAATAGAGTTGCGCCTTCCTACGGCATACAACGCGTCGGTGAAACTGGACTCAGGTTACACCGACGCGATTTTATTATCGTTCGGATAAAAGATTTTAACGTTTTGTTTCTTTGTTTGGGGAGAAATCACGTTATTTGCAAAGTCCTAAATACGGTGCAATATGAGAACGATACTGCAAAAGGTTGTATGCTTATTTGTTCTGTTTACCCTCGCGGTGAGCTGTGGTGAAAGGAAGATGACGTCGGAGGAACTGTTCGAGCAGTGTGCGTCGGGGGTTGTCTTAATCATGAACGAGTATTATTATACCATTCATCTGCCAGGCGGTGGCAACTTGTACTTTTCGGATCTCGATGGGGAGGACATGGTGGGCTTGACGGCCGACCAAAGCGAAATCATGGCCAATCGGAACATGCTGTTTGGTACGGGATTCTTCGTGTCAGAGGACGGGAAAATCATGACAAACCGCCATGTGGCAGCTCCGCAGATAGATCCGGCAGAGGTCAAGAAGAGCTATCGCTCGTTGATCCAAGCGATAAGAACAGTTGTAGAATACCGGCAGCTCGAACTGTCGAACCAGTACAACCAACTTTCGGTGCAGATAGAAAACAGTACTTATTATGATTTCTATGGATATGCCCACACGGATTATTCCGCTGTCAGTCAGCTGACGGCGCAGCAGCAGGAATTGAGCCGGCAGTTCGGCGAGCTGGAAGAGCTGAAGGAAAATTTGAGCATGGATGTGAGCGAACTGAAAATAGAGAGTGTCTGTGAGCTGGGGATTGCTTACAACAATACGTATGTAGCCTCAGAAAAGGATTTCAAAGGGTGTGTAGTGACCAAAGTCTCAGAAAAGGATGACATCGACTTGGCCTTGATTCAACTGAAAGATAAAAAAACGCCGGCGACAGCGCATGTGTTCACCTTGCCTGGACAGTCCAAAAAGGAGGAAGGCCTTTGGGAGAAAGTGAAGCGTGTCTTCGGAAATGATGAGAAGGAAAGAAAAATAACGGTCAATGAGCCGTTGTACATGATAGGTTATAATGCAGGCATTCAGTTGGCCAGCACTTCGCAAGGTATCAAGGCGCAGTTGACCAGTGGCAACGTGTCGCAAGAGTCGGACGGCGTTCGGTTGCTTTACACCATCCCTACGCTTGGCGGATCGAGTGGAAGTCCTGTCGTGGATGAGTATGGAAATCTTGTGGCAGTCAACTTTGCGAAGGTGAGCAACACGCAGAATTTCAATTTTGGCATCGTGGCTCAGCAGGCTGCGAATTTCATGAAATAGGATGTGACAGGCGCAATTTTTTAAGCGCCGAGCATTTTGTGGTTGGAGGCAGAAGTCATGCTGGTGAATACATAGACGACAACAACGATAAAGCCCAAATTGAGCAGTATGTCGAAGAGGTTGGACACTCCCATGGTGAAATCTGTCACGTTGCCCGCAAAGGTGGCGTAAAGGTAGGTCATGTATGCTCCGAAGATGATGCCGTGCGGCAGGAAGCGTGGCAGGCGGAACATGCAGAACGACGTGACCCATCCGGCGATGTAGGCAAATATAATACCGCCCCACCCGAAGAGCAGATAGCTCAGAATCGGCATACGGGAGTTCGGTCCGGTGTTTTCCCCAGCTAAATAGGGCCTCGTAATTTCTGTGAGTTGCACGCCGATAGAGGGAGAAATGTCTTCGTATGAAACAAGGCGCATCGATGTTAGCAGGCCGGAAAAGAGGTATTGGAACTTGTTTCCCAGTTCGACAGACTGGTACACATCGTTAGGATAGGCATAAAAATAGCAGTCGCCCGAGGCTACAAAACGAGTGATGAGGGCGACGACAGAATCAAACGCTTCGCCGCCTTGGCGGCTGACTTGAAACGAAATGACGAACAGAGCGAGGAGCACACCTACGCCGAGGTAGATAATGATCCGTTTGCTTGTGTGGGGGGTCTTACCAAGATAAAATAATTTATATCCAAAGTAAGCGAACAGTAGCATTAGAAATTTAGATTTGCTCCCTGAAAAAATCAAGAACATGGTGACGAGCACGATGCTCAGGTAGCAGAACGTCTTGTGTGTTTTCTTGTGGAGCATGTGGAAGATATAGAAGATGACGAAGTAGGAGAAGAAATTATTGAAACGCTGTAAAATACCGAATCCGCCGGAGCCGGAAAACACAGAAAGTCGGCTCTTGTCCATGAAAAGAGGTATGCCGAACATGACGTAAGACAACAGCGTGAATGCCACGTAGAGGGTGAAGCACACAATGAAGAAATAGAATACAAAATGTTCTTCATTGTGTATTCCTATGTCTGATAGCGGCGCCCGTTTTCTGACAAACGTGGCGATCCCCAGCCAGAATGCAGTTTCTGACAGGATGAAGTAGATGAGCATTTCGGTGGCCATCTGTTGCGTAACCCATAGAAAAGGAGGTATGGCGTTAGCCAGCATGGCAAAGACGACGGCGTAACGAAGGGGATCGTACCAGCTGAGTGTGAAGCGTCGTGCAAACGGGAACAGACTAAGCGTAGACAAGACAAGGAACAGGACGTACCATGGCCAATTGAGCGCTAAGAGAATGAGAAAGTGATCAATTTCCATAGCGGTCAGCGCACGAAGAGAAAACGCCTGTCATGGTGTTGCAAGGCGAACTTAACGGAATATACGTCCATGTAGAGATGGCATAGCCAATAGGCGAACAGGGAGCGGTCACGCATTGCGATGAGGAACGCATTGCGCATTTCACGGAAACGCCTTACTTTTTTTTCGTATGGCTCGTTGAATCCGTAAAACTCCAACGAATGCTGAATACGGTAGGGTATGACGCAGTATGTGGTGCGTTGCCTGGCGTATTTCCACATGAAATCGCAGTCTGTGCAATAGAAGTGGAAGCGTTCATCGTAGCCCGGGAAGCTGTTTCGCAAATACCGGCCAGAAATCACCATGCCGCTGTTGATGGCCATGGCGTGGTGTGCCGCGCAGACTCCAGTCGGTTCCGAATTCAGATATTTGCCTTTGAACAATACCATGCGGGAGGGGCTTACGAGCTGGTTGTCGCAGTAAATGAGGGGTAGGAACAGATCGATTTCCGGGTGGGCGGAAATGCTTTTCTTGGTTTCTTCCAAGAAGTTCTGGTCAAACTGTGAATCATGATCCAAGAGGATGAGGTATTCATTTTCCTGTAATTCTTGGATGGTTTGGTTATATAGTGTGGACAGATATTCGTTCCGCCTATTGTGACGGTATTCGAAGGCAAAACCATCAAGCATTTCTTCCATTGTGCGGCGTTGCTCTGTGTCATAGGCTTTCGGGCTGTTGTCGCGGATGAGAACGCGGGCATAGTCTTTTGCCAACTTGCATTGTGACAGGGATTTCAGCGTATCTGATTGCTCTGGCGACAATTTGTAAAGGACGATAAGTATGAGAAACTTTATCTTTTCCATCGTGATTGCAAGCCTTGTAGTTTGAAATAAATCCAAGATCGGAATTGTCCGCACTTCCCGCAATTGTGGCGTACGACACGGAAAAGCTCTGCGGCATGGCAGGGCTGATTGGATATTCCGTCGACAGAATGGAAAGCAATGGTGTCGTTGAGCATGGCGGCCGTCTTTTTGTTGCGGAAAAGCCAGAGGTTCAGGTCATAGTCTGCGAAAATCTTGAACTGCAAGTCATATGGTCTTTCCAAAAGAACTTTCCGACGATAGAAACATCCTTGATGTGGGATGGTGTTGTGTGTGTATAAACTTTTATTCCATGCGGGGATGATTGTGCCTTGCTCTGTGGCGACGCGGCCACAGTATATGTCAATGTTTTCCGGGGCGGATCGAAGTATGGGAGGGATAAGGAGAAGTTTGTCGCCAGCATTGACGTGGATGACATAAGTGCCATGGGCAAGAAGGCAAGCCTTGTTCATGGCATCATATATTCCACTGTCGGCTTCACTGAGCCAATAATCAATGTGCGAGGCGTATTTCTTTATGACTTCAACGGTGTTGTCGTCGCTCAGTCCGTCAATGACGATATACTCAATCTCATTCGTTTTTAGTGCGGCTACGCTACGAAATGTTTCTTCAATCTCGCGTGCAGCATTGCGAACGACTGTGATTATCGTGATTACGGGTGACGGTTGTTTCACAGGGCTGAAACTTGTTTCGTTATTGTCCGGCTATTTCTGCTTTCGGAGCAGGTTGGTTGAAGTGGCTTTTGATTTCCTTGTAGAGGAAATAGCAGGATACAAATACCGTAGTAAAGAATAGAGAGAAGAACACGATATATGTACGTTTAGGGCCGGCCGGTCTGAGGGGAACAACGGAATCCTGAATGACAGTAAATGCAGGAATCCGTTCCTGATATTTGGCTTGGGCCAATTGGAGCTGTTGTGTCATTTGGCTGTATGTGTTGTAAGCCAATTGCATTTCGTTTTCCAGTCGGTCTGACGTTATTCTGTATTGATTGAGGACAAGATCTTGATTGGCATCGGAGAATTCAGCGTATGCCTTTTGGGCTGCCAGGTACTTGGCTTTGGCTTCATTATACAGGTTGCTGACATATTCCAAGTCCCTGCTTGCTTTTGTCGTTCGGTATTTGATAATGTATTCTTGCAGTTTTGCCATTACTGAATCGGCCAATTGCGCGGATACTTCTGGGTCTTGTGCTTGGGCGGTGAGTGAAATCATCCCTGTCTTTTTATTAATAAAGCAAGTGATGTTGTTCGAAATGTTTTTAACGAGCGCGTCTTGTTCCTTTGTCAGGTGATTGGGATTGATTTTGTCGCTTCCTGGCTTTTCTTTCTTTTTGTTCGGAAAGAGCGTGGCCCACCATGGCTTTTTCTGCCCTTCGGTAAGGTACTTGTAGTAACTTACAGGTGCGGAATCGGCAGGCTTGACCTTGATGCTCAGTAAGTCAAGGACAAATGTCGTGGAGTTGAAGATATCCGGATAAATGTCTGGGTTGATGGCATCTTGTCCGGTTGAGGCTGTGCTTATTCCTGCAATGGATGCTATGGTGCTCAGGTTTCCTGGAAGTGTAACGCCACCATTTGCCGATGTCTCCGGAATTATTCGTACCTCTGTTTGGTAATACCGTGGGAGACTTAACGCGTATATGGCGCTGAGAATGAATACGCAGGTTAGAATAATGGCATATTGTTTCCAGTGTTTCTTTATGATGGAGTCAATAAGCGACTTGATGTTGAGTTCTTTCTTCATGTCATTTGTTTATGAACATCGCGGCTATGACGGTCAACAGTGAAACGGTTGTGCTTCCGATGCTGATCCACTGAGATGTAGAAACGTTGCTACGTTTGACTTTTGCAGGGACAAGAATTTCACAACCAGGCTGGATATCTTCGGCTTTACGCACTTGTGTGACAGTACCGTTCATATGCACGGCAAAAACTTTCTTCTTTTGTGCAGAATTGCTGTAACCACCAGCTTGGTTGATGTAGTAGCTGAGTTTGGCCCCCGGTTTGAATGCAACAGTGTTGGGGTACATTACTTCGCCGTTTATTGTCACCGTATTTGAGTATTGAGGTACAATTAGGCGGTCGCCGTCAGCTAACGTGATATTCCATTCTGTGCTCTCTGGATTTTGCATAGCTTTGTCCAAGTCAATACCGATACTCCGGACATTGCCTAAGTCAAGATCCAGACTGTCGTTGGACTTTTTTGTCTCATCGCGCATAAGGCGGCGCAGGTTCTGTTCTCTTTTCTGGATTTCTTCCGGCGACATTTTCCGTTCCAAGCGGGCACCTTTTGCATAGGCATCTGTGGTTAAGCCGCCAGCAGCCTCAATCAGGTCGCTCAGGCGTTGCCCTTTTTTACTCAACGTATAGGTTCCGGGGAAGAGAACTTCACCTTCAATCAAGATATGCTGCTGTTCTATATATCCAGGGCTCTTTCTGACAAATACTTCGTCGAAAGGCTGAAGTACGAAACCGGGTTCGCCTTCGATGACAAAGCCGTCTTTAAGAGAGAAAGAGAAAGTATGGGCAATGGTTTTGTTGCTCTGTGTGGCTTTTGCGTTCTTGATTCGTCGTGAAACGTCGATTTTCATGATAGAGGCTGCATCTGTGAGTCCTCCAGCTTGCAAGATGAAATCCTCAATCGTCGTATTGTCGGCATATTGGTAAACACCCGGATAGATGACTTCACCATAGATAGTCAAGGTCCGTTCTTCTTGTGCGTCTTTTAGTGAGGGGATAAATAGTACATCTTCGTTGCGTAGTGCAATGTCTGATACAGAACCGCTCAGAATTCCCTCGATATCGATAGCCAGTACTTCCAATGTCCGGTCTGCTTTCCGTCTGTGCATTACGGCGCGGGTCAGGAATGCGTCTTCGGTTACACCGCCAACCAAGTTCAGTAGCTGGCGTACGGTGCTGGCTGTTCCGTCCATCTGGTACATTCCCGGTCGTCTTACAGCTCCTTTCACTTCTACCATGTTCTTAAAGCGTGGAAGCACGGAATCCACGGAAAGAGAGTCTCCGTCTGCCAAGTGGAACGTTCCGCGCTCAAACTCGCCTATGTTGAAAATGGCGTATTCTCCTCCGTTCTTGCGGATGAGGCGGATGTAGTCTTGGTAGGCATCGCCAGTGAATCCGCCGCTATACTTCAACAGTGTTGCAACACTTTCAGAGCGTTTCATCTCATAGTACATTGGCCGTTTCACTTTGCCGGTGATATTGACAAGACAGTCGTAAGGACCGACAACAATGACGTCGTTGGCAGCTAAACGTATGTTCCCGCTTAATTTTCCATTGAGGATGTAGTCGTAGATGTCGACTGTGGTGACGAGCTTGTTGTTGCGATATACTTTGATGTCGCGCAGTGTGCCGATTTCGTTCGTCCCGCCCGCCATATAGAGGGCGTGGAAAACCGTAGCAAAGGCAGACAGTGTATATGTTCCCGGTGCGACGACTTCGCCCATTACGTTGACTGTAATGGTCTTCGTCTGTCCTACGGATAATTTTACGTTCGAGTTGCTGTATCGTTGACCCAATGTGGTCTTGATAAGTCGGTTAGCTTCCTCCACGGTCAGCCCGCTGACTTGTATGGGGCCAAACCCTTCGAGGTCGATAGTCCCTTCGGGCGATACGGTGCTGGAAAATGTTTTTTGCGAGGCACCCCAAACGTCGACGAACACGGCATCACCCGGTCCGAGACGGTAGTCGGACGGTGTCGCGATGTTCATGTTCGGTTCGAAGGACAGGTACTTCTGGTTGAATATGTTGCGTCCGAAAACGATTTTCTTGTTCTTGTCTTGTTCGCGTTCACTCATGATGTCGTTGAACAGTTCCATTGAGTCGGGAAGCACGAAGTCGAGTCCATCTAGATAATCGTCTTCTTTTCGTTGTTGGAGCAGCCGTTTCCGGCGGTCACTCATGATGCCTTCTTCTTCTTTCTCTTGGATGACGCGGCGTCTGTAATTTTCTGCATTTTCCAGCTTATCATCTTTTTTGTCGCCGTTGTTCTGCCGCAGCCTGCTTTCGACAGCATTTTTCCCGGTGAGATCTTTGGCGCCAAGCACGTCTCCCTTATGTTCTTTCTCGTATTTCTCACGGATTCGTCGTATCTGTTGGATATCGACGCCTTGTTGCATGAGTTTTGTGACAATCTGTTGTTGCGAAGTTCCTTTGGCGTTCTCATTAATGACAAACTCCATGACCTGTTCATCGGTCATGGAAGATTGGGCATGAGCGCCAAAAGATAAAGTACATGCGAGCGCGGCAAGTAGGGCGCACCGTTTTATGTTCAGGTTCATCAGAACTTTTTGCCGTTAATAATGGAAAATGCGGTTTTGGCTAATATGACGAAATCTCCCCAAAGGGAGCGTGTTTGCAGGTAGTTGAGATCCATGTTCAGGCGGTCTAACATCTTTTCCATGGTATCTGTGTAGCCATTATAGAGTGTGGCTTCGGAAGTCACGCCAGGCTTCATCTTGAAAATGAAGATATACCTGGAATCGCGTTTCATGATTTGATTGATGAAGTATTGCCGTTCGGGGCGAGGGCCGACCATCGACATATCGCCTTTAAGTACGTTCCAAAGTTGGGGAAGTTCGTCTAAATGATGCTCGCGTAGGAATTTGCCTGTACGTGTCAGCCTGTCGTCTTCCTTGCAGGCCAATTGCGGTCCTTGAACTTCCGCATCTATGCGCATGGTTCGGAATTTATAAATGTAAAATGGTTCACCGCCATAACCGATGCGCTCTTGCTTGAAAATGATGGAGCCTTTTTCTTTCCATTTCAAGGCAATTGCGACAGCAAGAAAAACCGGAGAGCAGACAATCAGCCCGATTGAAGACGCCATGATGTCAAAGATGCGCTTCATCGCTCTTTGCGTGATGTTCATAGCGTCCTCTATTTCTGCCACATTGCATCTCCGGTTCATTGACATATATAGCATGATTATTCTCTAAAAGTTACACTTTTGTGAATTGTTATATTTTATAAAACAGAGAATTTGAAATTTTATTGCAAAGATAAGGCGTTTTTTTCAATCGTCAAAACGGTATTTCCTTTGATTTTACGTGCTTATTTTGTGACTTAATGATGAAAAGTTTCTCCTCTTTTTCTCTTTTGAAGTCATACGTGTATGATTGTTGTGAGGTTGTTTTTCGTATAGCTCGGATTGTGTGAATTTGTCAGAAGAGAAAAACTTGTTTCTGAGCGCATGTTTTAAGGTGCAGCTGTTTGTTCCCGACTTGTTGTGGTGATAGTTTGATTTATGTAGAGCTGTCCGGCTGCTTCACTGTTCCCAGATCCGGGGTCGGGAATTTTTTTAGATTCATTCAGGGAAGGTTGAGAATATCTTTGAGGAAAATTCGTGTGAATAGAAATAGAATTCGTAATTTTGCGCGAAAATGTAAGACATTTAGGGCCAGACTGGATTTGACAGCGGGCCGAAAGGGTGCGTAAGCATGCAGTGCGTTGTTAGTTGGCACTTTAATCTCGGCTATCAAAAATTTAACTGGCGAAAACAAGTACGCTCTCGCTGCTTAATCGAAGTACAGTAGATTAGCTTTATCTTCTCACGAGGTGGGAGGACGAGACATCACTCAAAAGCTGTGGTTCCGAAGCGTTTTGATCCAGTGGTGCAGATAAATCGGAAATAGTTTCAGACAGCTCCGTGTCTGGAATGAAGTTTTCAGGAGATAAGGTGTGAGTAAGTGGCTCCGGTCGGGCTTACACTCGAAAATCAAAACGGAGATAAGCATGTAGAAAGCGCATTGTTTCCCCGTTTGGACGAGGGTTCGATTCCCTCCTGGTCCACAATCATGATAAGCGTGCGTTAATCGTGACGCTTATGAAGGGTTTAGGTGGGATGTTCTTCTATTGAATGTCCCGCTTTATTTTGTTTCAACGTTGCCCTCGGCGATGTTCGGATCAGCAGGCTGCAAGTATTGGCTGTCCATGCTTCATGGCCGCCAATACCAATGAATTCCTTAAATGACAGGAAAGGGAAACGGGAAAACCGACTGGACAAGCGGGAGTAATGATAGAAAAAACGATGACTGCGATCGTTTTTCTTGTCGCAGTCGCAAGTCTTCACGTTCACAGATTCGATGCGGACGTAGCGGAATGCTTGTTTGACCCGTTACTTTTTGGGGCAGGTTACAAACTGGAAGAGTTTTGGGAGAAGCCTGTAAGCTGGATAAAGCAGGGGAGGTCGCAGGCCGTTCACGCGGAAGGCTCGTTTACATTGTCCGATGCCGCGGAGTACGGGCAGGATGTTTTTGCTCGTTGTGCCGCCGATGCGCATCTTCACCAAGATTGCGTCTATGAAGTGTGTATGAATCCGGCAACACTCGAAGAACCTGAGCATCAACTCAAAGTCGGCAGATAGTGGAAACCTAAGGTCATAAAGACCATATTTTTCGTAAATCTCCTTTTTGACGTAGAACGTGGGATGAGCAGGATGCCATCCGTGATAGAAAGCGTGGGGTGAAAATTCCTTACTTTTCCAGAAACGGATAACCTTGTCAGTGTCTTTGCCATCTACGTAATATAGGTTACCGTAAACGGCGTCTAGGTATTTGTCTTTCTCAAATTCGCGGGCAATAAGGGATATAGCGTCTTTGCGGGCAAAGAAGTCGTCTGAATTGAGGATACCGACGACCTCTCCTGTGGCCATCTGGATGCCTTTGTTCATGGCGTCGTATATGCCTTTGTCCGGTTCTGAGATATACTTGGTGATGTGGTGTTCGTAGTGTTTGATGATATCCAACGTCCCATCAGTGCTGCATCCGTCGACAATAATGTATTCGATGTTTGGATAATCCTGACTGATGATGCTTTCTATCGTGTCGGTCAGGGTGCATGCACTGTTGTATGTCGCTGTGATTATTGAAACTTTCATTGAGCCGTTGTTTCGTCAAATGAAATGTTCTAAAATTTCCTGAACATGATGCGGGCGAAATCTGATCGTAACTGCATCTGGTTCGCATCGAGCTTTTCAATTTGGAATTGGGCTCGGTTGCCGGTGATACCTGTCGGCTTGAGCTTGTCGAATGCAGGGTCAGTGATAAGGCTGTCGTTGCCTCTACGGTTGATGTAGACGTCTGTGATAGCAAGCTGGTCACCGGTGAATGAGAAGCGGCATAGCGTTTGTGAAGTCTCTCCGTTGTCGATTCCCTGAATGTTGAGCAGCCCGAGCTGGATGCCCCAGAAAACATCCCTGTCCTTCATCGGGACGACAGAGTCGTATATCCCGTTTCGAGCGAATTGAACTTCTGTGACTTGCCAAAAGCCATCCAGCTTCCCGTTTGCGGGAAGTTTGTCACACGATGCCCAGATGCATGAGAGACAGATGCTTGCAAGGCAGTAAAATATGTTGCGCTTCTTCATTTCGTGAGCCATCCTGTTTTGCTGATTGTCAGTTGAAAGCCCGTGTGGTTTCCTATTTGTTCGCCCCGGTCGAGTCCGAATGCAGCTTTTGCCTGCCATCCTTGCGTGCGGTGCTTTCCTATGCGCTTGGGGCTGTATGCAATTTCGCACAAGAATGAGTTGCCGTATTTTATTTCATCATATGGCGCGCTATATGTGCCCCAGTTGCTAGTATAGGTGTATAGTATGCGATAGGCTATTTCTTCGGTCGGCGTACCACTTATGCCGAAGTGGTGACCAATGAAGCGGTTGTTGTCGAACGAAAGTTGCCCGTCATGCCGGTATAGCGGTGACGTGTAAAGCGGATTGCCGATGGCTTGTCCCCAGTGTGTCCAACTGGTGTACAGACCATGATTGTAATAATTGTCTTTTGCACTGATCTGGTCTGGTATCGCTTCTGTGTGGTCGTGGTAAACTGCGCCGCTTTGGTCTTTGGTTCCGATTCGTTCATACAGCAATGTGCTGATGAAGCGGTTTTCGGGCAATTGAAATTCTATGCCAATGAGGCCGTCTTTCCAACCGTATTGAAAGAAAAGTTGTGAATGGTCTTCAAAAAAGTGGTCGTAGTAAACACGTAGCTTGGCATCCTTGAATTTATAGCTAAGGCTGAACAGCCAGCTGCCGACTGTGTTTCCCATGGCGTTGGCGTAGACGCCTTCACCGGGGTCACTACCTCCTGAATAAATTATTTCGATGAAATCTTTTATGCTGTGCCCCATAGGAAGACTCTCGCCCTCACGTGGATAGTTGCGGATGATTCCGCCAAATTGATTGGCCATTTCGATTCCACCTTCGAAGGTGAGCGGGAACTTATCTTCATTGCCGAAACGAAGAAATCCCGATTTGCTATGGTAAAGAACGTGGTCGGCGTATTGTCTGCCTGGTTCGGTATAAGTTCCTTTCCAATTGTTATCCGTGAAGAAGCCGTAGCCGAAATGCCCTTTAATTCCAATCCAATTTGATGTGCCTGTCAACGAAATGTATTCGGGTATCTCGATGCGGAATTCTGGGATGGGGCGGGCATTGGTGCCGAATGTCTGACTCCCGCTACTGAGTTGTGGATTTTTTAAGTTGGCTGGTCTTTCCTTGCTTCCGATGGAAAGGCGTACTTTCTTATATTGTATGTCCGCATAGAGCTGTTGTAAAACGAAACTGCTTGTGAAATCGTATGCGGCAGCCATGTCAATGCCATAGCCGAACTTCCAGTTATAGGTGGAGTCGGTTTCGGTGCTGCGGAATGCGCCCACACGAATGTAACCGTTGTTTCCGGAAATACTCGAAAGTCCATACTTGTTGGCATTGAGCCATAGCGGTGAGTCGTGGTCTGAAAATGTAGATTGGCCTTCAATTCTATAAGAAACGTTATGCCCTAGCTGCTTGACCCGTTCACGTGCCTGGCTTTGCGCCTGGGTCTTCATTCCACAGGCGCAAAGCAGGCAGCACACCAATAAGGTTGCCGTATGTGTCGGGCAGGTCGCTTTATTTTGCATAACTTACGGCGCGGGTTTCACGGATAACGGTGATTTTTACTTGTCCGGGATACGTCATTTCGTCTTGTATCCGCTTAGCGATATCATGGCTGAGACTTTCGGTTTGTTTGTCGTCAATCTTGTCTGCACCTACAATAACGCGCAATTCACGGCCAGCCTGTATGGCGTATGTCTTTGTTACGCCGGGATAGCTCATCGCTATGTTTTCCAAGTCGTTGAGCCGTTTGATGTAGGCCTCTACGATTTCGCGGCGGGCACCGGGACGGGCTCCACTGATGGCGTCGCAGACTTGGACGATGGGTGCCAAGAGGGTTGTCATCTCCATTTCGTCATGATGGGCGCCGATGGCGTTGCAGATATCCGGCTTTTCTTTGAATTTTTCAGCCAACTTCGCGCCGTAGAGAGCATGAGGCAACTCGGGCTCTTCGTCGGGCACTTTCCCTATGTCGTGCAGGAGACCTGCCCGTTTGGCCTTTTTGGGATTCAGACCTAACTCTGCGGCCATAACGGCGCACAAATTGGCAGTTTCGCGGGCGTGCTGCAAGAGGTTTTGGCCGTAAGACGAACGATATTTCATCTTTCCGATGATTCGGATAAGTTCGGGATGCAGACCGTGAATACCTAAGTCGATTGCTGTACGCTTGCCGGTTTCGATAACCTCTTCTTCCACTTGTTTGCGAACTTTTGCCACAATCTCTTCGATGCGGGCTGGGTGAATGCGGCCGTCGGCGATGAGTTGGTGAAGGGCTAGTCTGCAAATCTCGCGGCGTACAGGGTCGAAAGCAGAGATAACGATTGCTTCGGGCGTGTCGTCGACAATGATTTCCACACCTGTCGCAGCTTCGAGGGCACGTATATTACGGCCTTCGCGGCCTATGATGCGTCCTTTTACCTCGTCATTGTCGATGTGGAACACGGTTACGCTATTTTCGATGGCTGTTTCCGTGGCAACGCGTTGGATACTCTGAATGACGATTCGCTTGGCCTCCTTGTTGGCCGTCATTTTTGCGTCGTCCATGATTTCATTGATGTAGCTTTGTGCGTCACTCTTAGCTTCGTCTTTGAGTGAGTCAACCAAGCGTTTCTTTGCTTCTTCCGCTGAAAGGCCACTTAATTCTTCGAGTTTCTCTCTTTCTTTCAACTGCAAGCGTTCGAGTTCTTCTTCACGGGCAGTGAGGGCTTGCTGTTGGTTGTCAATGCGGGTTTGCGCCTTCTCTATTTCAGCCTTGCGGCGGCTTAGTTCTTCCTGGCGCTGGTTTAGGCCGATTTCACGTTGCTTGAGTTTGTTCTCAGCTTGAGCAATTTTTTGGTTGCGAAGCTGGACTTCTTTTTCAAGCTCTGCCTTTTTGTTGAGGAATTTCTCCTTGACTTCCAACAACTTTTTTTCTTTGATGACTTCGGCTTCTTCGTTGGCCTTAGCCGTCATTCTCTTGTATTTTCCAGTCAGCACGTAGCGGAAAAGGGCGTATCCTCCGATTCCTCCTATTACGAGACCGACTATTAGTGATATAACAGTAAACATGTTGATAATTTTGGGTTATGTAATTTGAGTGGTCCGGTTCTTGGGGCGTTTGTGGGTTAGACTGGACACACGTGGCGTTTTCTCTTCCGTTCCGGCGGAAGCAGACGTCCTGGCTTAGGTCATGAATACTCGTGCAGGGCGGTTTCTATTTCGCCGGTGAGTTGGTTCATGGCCTGACGATAAGGTTCGGTATCGTTCTTTTTTTCAAGGAGCAACAACTGAGTGTATACGTCAATAAGGGCTAACGACATATTTTTCTCGACGCTATGCTCTGGGTAGGCTGTGTGGAAATAGCCTACCTTTTCGTTAATCAGCCTTTCTGCTTTTCTGTACAGCTCTTCTTTTGCCCTCGGGATATTGATAGCAAACCGTTGATTGGCTATCTTAACGGTGATGTCGAATCTTTGCTCGTCTGTGTCCATTCCGCGTCTATGTTATACGCTCAACAGTGCGATACACTTGTTTACCTCCCGGGTGAGGCGTGACAGCTTTGCCTTGGCTTCTTCAAGGTCGCCATTGCTGATTTTCATCATGGCTGCCACTTTCAGGTTTTCATAATGTTGGCGTAGTTCGTCGCATGTGGTCAGAAGTTGTTCGACCTGTGCCTCCTTTTCTCCGATCTGTGCTTGGAGCTTGGCGTTTTCTTCCGCCAATTCCTGATAGCTCAGAATGAGTTGTCTTACTCTTGTGCTGAGTTTTTGGAGTACGATGTCGTCTTCGGGTGTCATCGTGCGACAATGTTTTTCGCAAAGTTAGTATTTTTTTATACTAATGCCAAGGCATTTGCCTACTTTTCTTCGCTATCGGCGGGCTTGGGTTCTTTTTTCGCAAGCAGGACGATGTGGTAGACATATTCCGTCATCCATTCCGCACTGTATCCTAATGCATGCTGATAGTTACGGATGGCAATGCATGTCTTCCTTACGCCTTCGTCTTTCCATGTGTGCTTGGTCAGCACTTGGTTGATTGTCTTTTCAGTCATTGTACGAAGGGCATTTTTGAATATGCCGGGGACGCGGAATTTCCACTTCATCAAGTTGCCCATAAGCATCATGAGGTCTTGCGAGAACCCTTGGAATTGGATGAAGTATGTACGCACGTCGTTAATGTTACGGCAGTTGCGTTTGATGCTTGTGTCAATTTCCTTAAAGAATGTTTCGGGAAGTCCGTAGAGCTCGCCAAGCATTTTTTTGCAGCGGTTTTTCTCGCTGATGCCTAGTTTGTTGTTGACTGTCGGCACGTGAAGTGTTTGCTTGAATATGCGTAGGTCGGGCAGGGCGCTTAGGTTTGTGATGCCAAGGTTGGCAGCCATGACGGCTTGGTAGTATACGCGTATCAGGGTCATGAAATCCTCCATGCCACCGACTCGCCAGCCGTTGTCTGCGGTATTTTGCTTTTTGCCCAAAAGCTTGGTAAGTATATTCATTGTATTATGTGTAAGAACTTATTTGGCGTACAAAGTTACTATTTTTTACGACAGGAATGGTCAAGTGGCGTCGCTTTTTGCCGTGATCACGAATATAAAGACTGTCTGGGGCAATTGGGCTCATCTGTCACTGCGATAGTAAAAAGCAACGCTGTGACAGGAAAACTTGTCGCAGCGTCTGTTCTTACCTAAATGACGATTGTAGGAAGTGGAAGTTTGCCGCCCTTTATGTCGGCAAGTTAAAGTTCTATGAATTGTGCGTATAGTTTTTCGATTTGTGCGAATGTGTGTGCCCATGTGAAGCGTTCCGCATTTTTCATGCCCTTCTGAATGATGGTGTCCCTTATTGAGGGATTGCGCAACAATGACAGGCATCGGTGGATTTCGTCGACTGAAGGTTCTTTGAGTAATAACGTCTTGTCGCCAATGATTTCCGGGATAGATGAGGAGTTTGACGCAATTACAGGACATCCTGCTTTTTGTGCTTCAAGTACTGGTATTCCAAATCCTTCGTAGGAAGATGGATAAAGCAGGCAGTAGGCGGAGTTATATAGTTCATTGAGCTGTTTGTTGGATATACGTCCCACTTGGGTGTACTGTCCGCCCAGCTGTTCGTTCAGCATGTTTGTTTCCTCCGGTGTAAGAGGATTGCCGACAATTATCAGTTTCAGTCCTGTGTCGCGGAGTGCGCGTACTGTCAGTTTGAAGTTTTTGTAGCTGACGCGGCTGCCCACGAATAGGACATAGGGGCTGTCAGCATATGGCAAAGTCTCAGAAGATGGTGTGGGCAGGCGGTGGTATTCTTTGGATACTCCGTTGTAGATGACGGAAATGCTGTCCGGGTCGATTTCGGGCATAAAATGCAGAAGGTCTTTCTTTGTGTGTCCGGAGACGCAGACGATGTGCGTGGCGTGGCGTATGGCGTTATATTTCTGGTAGCTGTGTAGGCGGCGGGTGATGCCGTGCATGAAATGCTCATATGTGAAATCGTGTACCGTTGTGATATTGATGGCTTTATGGTTTGGACATGTCCGGTAGTACGATGAGTGGAATAAGAATTTCTCTTTACACGAAACGTTGGGGTTAAAATAGCGTTGCAGCGGCATGAACGTATGTTTCCGGCGGATGATTTGTCCTTCCGGCAAGTCCAGATGCTTTCTGAAAAGGTTGTTCTCTGCTTGGTCATATTCAAGAAAACGAAGCTTCTCGCGCCATGCCGTGTGCATAAAATGGTTGAGGAGTTCATACCATACGATGGATATGCCTCCTGTCTTTTGTAGTGAGAATATGATGTTGTCCAGGTATATGTTTCCCTGAGTCATGTCTACTGTCGTGATGGTGTTTCTTTTTCGTATGTGAAAGTTCCTGCGAGCAAAGATAATAAAAAAGCCTGCCACTATCCCCATCCTGTTCTGTTTTCGTGTTAAAAAGTTCGTTTTTCCTAGAATGAATTTCAGCGTTTGGAATGGTGCTTATATATAATTAATGTGTGGTATCGCTTCGTCTCATTGCGGAAGCAGGAAGTCTGATTAAAAATGCAACGCTTTTTATGACTTGTAACAGAAATGCAGTATCTTTGCAACAAAATTGTTAAAAGGAATCTATTATGGATTTTATTTACATGGGAATCTTGGGATTCCTTTTAGTGCTTGCCACATTTGACCTTTTTGTAGGTGTCGCTAATGACGCCGTGAATTTCCTAAGTCCCGCAGTGGGTGCAAGAGCTGCCAAATTCCGAACCATTCTGATTGTTGCAGCAGTGGGCATTTTCGTCGGAGCTGCCACAAGCAGCGGCATGATGGATATTGCCCGTCATGGTATTCTAAATCCGGCCATGTACAGTTTCGAGCAGGTTATGTGCATCTTTTTAGCTGTCGCGGCTACGGATGTCGTCCTGCTCGATATTTTTAATATGCTCGGAATGCCGACTTCGACTACTGTTTCCATGGTGTTCGGACTCTTGGGCGGTAGTACGGCTTTGGCCATGGTGAAGCTCGTTGAAGGCGGGCATACGTATGCAGAACTGATAAATACCGACAAAGCTCTGTCCGTTATTCTTGGCATTTTCCTTTCGGTTGCCATTGCTTTCGTGTTCGGCTACATCGTCATGTGGATTTCTCGTGTGATATTCACGTTTAACTACAAGCGTCATTTACGTTGGACTATAGCTTTGTTCGGAGGTCTGTCCATTACGTCTATCATTTACTTCCTGCTCGTGAGCGGCATCGGTAAAGCCCGATTCATGACGCCCGTCGTTACGGAGTGGATAGGAAATAACGAAATGTTCATTCTTTTGGCCTGCTTTGTCGTTTTCACCGTCTTGATGGAATTGCTGCATCTGTTCCGCGTGAACATTTTCAAGATTATCGTCCTTTTTGGCACGTTTGCGCTAGCTATGGCTTTTGCCGGAAATGACCTTGTCAACTTTATCGGTGTGCCTTTGGCAGGGCTTGAATCATACGAGGACTATGTCGCTTCGGGCAGTGGTAATCCTTCGACGTACATGATGAGCGCATTGCTTCTTCCGTCAACGACTAGCCAGTGGTTCTTGATTGCCGCTGGTCTTATCATGACGATAGCTATCTTCCGCTCCAAGAAGGCGCATAAGGTGATAGAGACGTCGGTTAATTTGGCCCGTCAGGATGAAGGTGACGAAGTGTTCAGCTCTTCGCGCATCGCCCGGCGCACCGTGCGCAATGTCTTGGCCGCTACGTCGGTTGTCGACAGATGCATTCCGCGTCGCGTCAAAAATTGGGTGAACAGTCGTTTTAATATGGAAGAAGCCGTTCTGCCTGAAGGCGTTGCTTTTGACCTTGTGCGTGCTTCTGTGAACCTCGTCCTTGGTGGCCTGCTCATTGTTGTGGGCACGTCGTTGCAACTTCCTCTCTCTACCACATACGTGGCCTTCATGGTGGCCATGGGTTCTTCTCTTGCCGACCGGGCATGGGGCCGCGAAACGGCAGTTTATCGTATCACAGGGGTGATCACTGTGATCGGCGGTTGGTTCATCACGGCTGGTGCTGCTTTTATTGTCAGCTTCACGTTTAGTATGCTCAACTACTTTGGTGGAGTGATTGCAATGACTGCTGTGATGGCGATTGTTGTCTTTGCGTTGGTGAACAATAACCGCAAGTTTAAGAAGAAACAGGAAGAAGAGAGCGTGGATATCCTTTTCCGCAAACTTGTGCGCAGTCACGACAAAGCTGAGACTTGGCAGTTGCTTACGGAGCACGTGCGCACTACGCAGTCTGCCATGGCCGCGTTTGCCGGTGAGCAATATGGCAGCGTGGTCAACGGACTCCTCAACGATGACATAAAGACCCTGCGTCATGCAGCCGAAGCTGTCGATGATGAGAAGAACATGTGGAAGCGCTATCGCCGTAAAGAAATTATCGGTATGCGCAAGATTGATTACTTGCAGGCTGTGGAGAAGAACACATGGTTCCATTTGGGGTGTAACAGCGCTACGCAAATCATCTATTGCCTCAAACGTATGATAGAGCCTTGCGTAGAGCATGTCGACAACAACTTTGCGCCGATGCCCCAGGCGTATGCAGATGAATTGCGGCCTCTTTGTGATGATGTGATCACCCTTTTCAACGAGGCGGCCAAGGCTATCCGGACCGGCGACTTTTCCGACGCTGACCGCATCCTTGTTGAAGGGAACGCCTTGAAAGCCCGTTTGTCTCAATTGCGCCACCAGCAGCAGGACCGCATCCAGCGTGAGGACAGCAATATCAAGGTGGCTCTTCTGTATCTCAGCACTTTACAGGAAACGCAAGAACTAATCAGTGCCGTTCGCCACCTGCTCCGGGCGGCCCGTCGCTTCCAGGAATAATCCAGCACTACTTTGCAGAAAGCATACCGTTATATGCAAGAACCGGGAATAAGGCGTTTGACTTATTCCCGGTTCTTGCATTAGCGGATGGAACTGTGCAGGAAATCTTGAATGTTACGCTGTCATGCGTGGCCTCTATATTCTGCGTGTTTTTGCAGTGGCTGTATCGTCTGAATCATCGGATAACCTTCTTCTTGTTGTAGATGAGGATTTTCCCCTTCTCTTTGTAATTTTCGGGGTAGTGGCGGCCGTCGATACCGTATATCCAGTTTTTCCTGTCTGTTCTTATGACGGGGCCAGTGGCTGTTGCTGGTGAGTGAAATACCCTGACCGTTGTGCCGGAGTGGTTGTCAAACAAGTATGCCCGGAAAGGAGCCAGGCCGCTCGACGCATCGGCCATGACGAAAGCAGTCCCACTTTCATTCAGCAGGTAGCAGGAACCTATGAGCGAGTCTACTGTGAAGTTTGTGTAGTTTCCGCGTAAGGGTGATGCCGAAGGCTTTTTCTGCGTGTCTACGCATACATCGTTTGCCTGAATGTTAAGCGTGGCGTTTCCTGTACTGAGATTTTCTGTCGCACTGATAAATATGACGGGCGAGTTGGCTACTATTTCGTCTGTCGGGGAAAATATGATTTCATCCCCGTTGAAGTTTTCGGCCTCTTCGAAGATGAAGCCGTCCGGCAGCCTGCTTACGTCAAACGGTAGGCAGAGCGTTTCCCAGCCTCCGTCTGTGAATGCCTCACGGCTGTAGGTGATGCCTTGCGCCGCTATGAAAGGGTGGGGCGTATGGAACGGGACACGATCTGTCAGAGAAATATGTGTCAAGGCTGTTCCCGTCTCCCCTTCGGTGGCAATGACGTTTTTCCATTCAGTTGGAACAAATCCCGTCTCGTCGTGTCGTATATAAATTAATGTGTTCGGATTTTCCGGTAACAGCGTGGCGGCCGTGCGGGGAAGGGATATGTGTGAGAGGTCGAGCGCTGTGAGTCCGGCGAGGGGCAGTGATTCCAGTGCGGCGGCACTCCAAGCGCCTGTAAGGACGGCCGTGCCTTGTGCGTCGGTGTGGTACTGGGCTTCATTACCCACGGTGCGAAACAGCATTGTGGCGGAGCCACTTTCCTGAAATTCCCCGGAGCTGCGTAATGCCGGCGCAGATTGCCCGTTACTGTTGTCGGCGCATAGTACCAGCGGTTCTGATGCCGTGCCGGCTGTGGTGATGAGTCCGTCTGCTATGCACCACAAAGTGGCAGCGTCTTCCGATGCGCCGAGGAGTGCAAGTTTCCTGTCGACAACACCGAGCCGTAATCCGTCTTTTCGCGAAAGACGAAACTTGCCGTCGCTTTCGTGTTGCACAGTCCACCTGGCAAAATCTCCATCGGGCGTCAATGTGTCGTTGGCCAAGCGGAAGCGGCTTACATCGTTCATGGTGGCGAGGTCTTCCGCTACGGCCGTGAAGCCATTTTCGGTCGCCGCGCAAAGCGCGACGCACGTTTGGTCAGCAGGCAGTTGTGCATGTTCCGTTTCCAGGCGGTAGAGGTAAATTTTGGTCCGTGAGTCGGTGTCGCTGAATCGACCGAAGTAGTGCGTGCCGGACCTGTCTGTGACGCTGACGCGCTGGTTTGGCGAGCCGGTCGCCGTGAGTGTGAATGTACCGTCTCCATTTTCAGCGAACCGCCAGGTTTCCGGCCGGCTGCTTAGTGTGAAATTGTTGTTACCCTCAGGGATGAGATAGCCTTTCTCTCCCTTGATGGTCCAGTCTGTCCCGTCTGGTTCTATCAGCCAGAAGTTGTCTGATGTTGACAGGGAATAGGCGTCGCGCTGCTCGCCGGCGGCAGCCACGGTCTGCTTGCCGTCGTAATTGACGGCGGGCGTCTGGCGCATCAGGTAGTGACCGTCAGTATCGCTTGCTCCGATGGCGTAGAAGCCGGCACGCGCCACGTTGGACATCGATGTCACCCTGACAAAACGGGCGGGTACTTCGGGCCACTCCTGCGCTTGCAAAGTGCAGGCCGAGGCCAGAAACAGGCACATGGAAAGCCAGACTGCCCTCCGTGGCAGCAGCTCTGTCCGTTTCATGCTTTCATGCTGTCAGCCTCGTCGGCCAGTTTGAGCAGATATTGCCCGTAATCGTTTTTCTGCATGGGCTGCGCCACTTTGCGCAGTCTGTCCGGGCCGATCCAGCCTTGTTCGAGGGCGATTCCTTCGAGGCAGGCCACTTTCAGCCCAGTGCGTTTTTCGATGACTTCGATAAAGGTCGACGCTTCGCTGAGGCTGTCGTGTGTGCCTGTGTCCAGCCAGGCGAAACCGCGGCCCAAGGTCTGTACCTTTAGTTCGCCATCGGCAAGGAATTGTTGGTTGACCGACGTGATTTCCAGCTCTCCCCGTGCCGAAGGACGTATGTTTTTGGCCACTTCCACCACTTTGTTCGGATAGAAGTAAAGCCCCACGACGGCGTAGTTCGACTTTGGGTGTTCAGGTTTCTCCTCTATGCTGACGCAGTTCCCTTCTGCATCATATTCCACAACGCCGTAGCGTTCGGGGTCGTTGACGCGATAGCCGAAAACAGTGGCTTTCCCGTTTTCTTCGGCATCGGTTACCGATTGTAGGAGCATCCGGCTTAGTCCGTTGCCATGGAAAATGTTGTCGCCCAAGACGAGGCATACGCAATCGTTGCCAATGAAATCCTCGCCGATGATGAATGCCTGCGCCAACCCGTCGGGCGACGGCTGTTCGGCATAAGAAAAGCTGACGCCGTAGTCCGAACCGTCGCCAAGCAAGCGTTTGAAGCCCGGAAGGTCCTGTGGCGTCGAGATGATGAGGATGTCGCGGATGCCGGCAAGCATCAGGACAGAGATGGGGTAGTAGACCATCGGTTTGTCGAAGATGGGGATGAGCTGTTTGCTGATTCCTTTGGTGATGGGATAGAGGCGGGTTCCGCTGCCGCCGGCTAAGACAATTCCTTTCATAGTGTGGAAATTTATGATGTTACGGGACAAAGATAGTGCAAACGAGCGGAATGCGTACGGAAAAGCCGCAGGTTTTTCCGCGACTTATTTCCGGTTGCCGCCGTACCTGATAAAATGACGGCGTGCCTGGTCAAGTAGTCTGGATGCGCGAGCCGGGATTTTCGGACGGCTGACAGAAAATACTATCGCCGCGGCAGTATTTTCTGTCGCACTGACTGTTCATGCGGAATCTCATTCCGTAAAGCCTTGCCGTCAAGAGGTTTGTGGCAGTGGCGAAAAAAACGTAACTTTGTGGCGGAATAAAAACAATCAGAAGACCGAAGAGCGTATGAAGTACGGCTTTGTTAAAGTGGCTGCCGCTGTCCCGCATGTCCGGGTGGCCGACTGCAAATATAATACGGAACAGATTGAGAACCTGATGGCGCAAGCCGAAGGGCAAGGCGTCGAGGTATTGTGCTTCCCCGAGTTGTGTGTGACAGCCTATACCTGTCAGGACTTGTTTCACCAGCAGTTGCTGCTTGAGGACGCTGAGGCTGCGTTGCTCAAACTGATGGCATTCAGTCATTCGCTGAACGTGGTGACAATCATCGGCGCTCCGTTGAGTCTGGACGGCGTATTGTTCAACTGTGCCGTAGTCATACACCGTGGGAAAATAGTCGGTGTCATCCCAAAGACTTACTTACCTGATTACAACGAATTCTATGAACAACGCTGGTTTGCGTCAGCGCCCGTGACCGGCGATGCCGTATTGCGCTTCTGCGGACAAAGCGTCCCGATGGGAGCACATCTCCTTTTTGACACCGGACACTGCACGTTCGGCGTCGAGATCTGTGAGGATCTTTGGGCGCCCATTCCTCCCAGTTCGTACTTGACCCTTCAAGGCGCAGAATTGGTGTTCAATCTCAGTGCGAGCAATGAGGTCGTAGGTAAGAGTGCCTATACGCGCAGCCTTGTGGCCAGTCAGAGTGCCCGTAGCCTCTCGGGCTATGTCTATGCCGGTGCCGGCTTTGGCGAGAGTACGCAGGACTTGGTGTTCTCCGGACGAGCCTACGTGGCTGAAAATGGCCGTATCATGGCCGAGGGACAGCGCTTCAAACTCGACGACCAACTCGTTGTAAGCGAGATTGACGTGGAAAGCCTCCGCTATGAGCGCCGGCACAACACCACGTTTTCCCATTCAAAGCAGTTGACGTGCCCGTCGCAGTCCTATCGTGTCGTGGAGTTAGAGCCAGTGAGCATTCCCGAAGAGCGGCAGCAAGGGTTAAGCCGTACCGTCAGTCCGCGTCCGTTTGTTCCCGAGGGTGACGAACTTGACGCGCGCTGCGAGGAAATCCTGAGCATACAGGCCACGGGGTTAGCCCAGCGTGTAGCACATACAAAGGCCAAAACAATCGTTGTCGGCATCAGCGGAGGGCTGGATTCGACGCTTGCTCTCTTGGTTTGCGTGTACGCTTTCGACCGCTTGGGACGTGACCGCCGTGATATTGTTGGCGTCACGATGCCTGGCTTCGGCACGACAGGGCGGACGTATGCCAATGCACTCAGCCTGATGCGCAGCTTGGGAGTGACGGTGCGTGAGATCAGTATTAAGGCTGCCTGTATGCGGCACTTTGAAGACCTCGGTCACGATCCTAATGTTCACGATGTGACTTATGAGAACAGCCAGGCGCGCGAGCGGACGCAGGTCCTCATGGATGTGGCCAACCAGACGGGGGGCTTTGTCGTCGGGACGGGCGATCTGAGTGAGTTGGCGTTAGGTTGGGCCACCTACAACGGCGATCACATGAGCATGTACGGTGTCAATGTCTCTGTGCCCAAGACGCTGGTGAAACACCTCGTGCTTTGGGTGGCAAACAATGTGGCGGACGAAATGAGTCGTGCTACGTTGCTCGATATCGTGGCTACCCCGATCAGTCCTGAACTTATCCCGGCAGACAGTGAGGGACACATCACACAAAAGACAGAAGACCTCGTAGGGCCGTATGAGCTTCATGACTTCTTCCTTTACTATTTTTTGCGTTATGGTTTCCGGCCGGCTAAAATCTATTACCTTGCCCGACATGCTTTCACCGGCACCTATGACGATGAGTGCATCAAGAAATGGCTGACGACGTTCTTCCGTCGTTTCTTCTCACAGCAGTTCAAACGCAGTTGCTTGCCCGATGGTCCCAAGGTGGGCAGCTGTTCGTTGAGCCCGCGTGGCGATTGGCGTATGCCGAGCGATGCGTCATCAGCGTCGTGGCTGGCAGAATGCGAAAATCTTTAATTGTACAATGTACATGTGGAGAAGGTTGACATTGTGGATGCTGGCGGCTTGCATGGTTGTGGCCGTGAAAGCCAAGGATAGGACGGACGGGGATTTCTTCGTGCGGGCAGAGTGCAGGAACAGTGATGTAATTGTAGGCGACAGTTGTCTGGTCGTTTTCCGACTCTATTCCCGTTATCCGGTGCAGCGTGTTGAAAAAGCAGAATCACCCAAAGTGAAAGGATGTCGGGTGCGCAGTGTTCCTGTCCGCCGTGCCACGCAGCGTGTGCGGCTTGACGGGACTGTCTATTATGCTGTGCCGTGGCAAGCCTATTACATAGTACCTGAGAAGGTGGGCGACTATAAGATTCCTGAGTGCAAGTATGAAGTCGTGTTGAGTCGCGGAATTCCCAGTCAGGATCCTTTCGAGCGCTTTTGGGGACGCATGGAACGTTATGAGGCTTTGGAGCGTTCTGCAAAGAGCGGCACGTTGACCGTTACGGCCAAAAAAAATCCTCCGCGAAGCACGGAGGAGATGTTGAGGTCTGGCGCGAAGGTTTTCTGACGGATTCTTAGCGCTCTTCCCAAGTTTCCGAGATTTCCTTTCGCTTTTTTGCTGGGGTGCTTTCATCAGCTGAATAGCCCATCGGTATGAGTGCAACGGGAATGATGCCGTAAGGCAGGTCAGGGACTTTGCGGCAACGTTCGACGTCAAAGTTGCAGACCCAGCATGTGCCTATTCCTTTTTCCGCAGCAGCCAGACAGAGGTGTTCCACTGCGATAGCCACGTCGATGTCGCCGTGGGGCTTTTGGTCAGCTTCGCGCTTCCATTCTTCATCAGTCAGCTTGCAGGCTACTACGCAGATAGGGGCTTCGCGGAACCAGGTGCGGTCATAGCATGGATAGAGCTGTTCGAGTGTGGAGGCCTCACGGATTAAGTAGAACTTCCACGGCTGGCGGTTAACGGCTGAGGGTGCCAAGCGTGTGCACGCTTGTATATACTTCAATACTTCGTGGGGAATAGGTGTGTCCTTGTATTTCCTTACAGAGTATCGTTGTGTACAGAGGTCAAGAAAGTCTTTCATTATACAAGGCGGTTGGTGTTTGAGTCGGGAAATATGATTTTCGGCTTGAAGTTTTTGGCCTCTTCAAAGTCCATGGTGGCGTAAGCCATGATAATGACAATGTCGCCGACCTGCACTTTCCGGGCCGCTGCCCCGTTCAGGCAGATGCAGCCTGACCCGCGTTCGCCTTTGATGATGTAGGTATCCATTCGTTCACCGTTGTTGTTGTTGACGATGAATACGCGTTCACCCGCGATGAGGCCTGCTGCGTCCATTAGGTCTTCGTCGATGGTGATGCTGCCCATATAGTGTAGGTTCGCTTCCGTTACTCGGGCGCAGTGTATTTTGGACTTTAGGACTTCGATTAGCATGTGCCCTTGTATTTGATGTTATCGATCAGGCGCACAGGACGGCTACCGCAGAATACGGTGATGCAGCCGACGACATAGGGTGCGTCGTTCCAGTCATTGATGTCTTGCAGAGTATCGCCGTTCACAATCTCGTAGTATTCAACCCGTAGGCCGTCGATTGCGTTGAGGGTATCGGTCACGTACTTTTGGGTTTCGGCTACGCTGTGTGTTTTGGCGTAATCAATGCTTTCTTTAAGTGTACGCGAGATGTTGACTGCAATTTCTTTTTCAGCTTTGCTCAGTAGCGTGTTCCGGCTGCTGAGCGCCAGTCCGCTTGTTTCGCGGACGATGGGACAGGCGCAGATTTCGACGGGCAATTTGAGATCGGCTACCATCGCTTTGATTACGGCGATTTGCTGGAAGTCTTTTTCACCGAAATAGGCCTTGCCCGGTTTTACCAGCATGAACAATTTGCTCACAATCTGACACACGCCGTTGAAGTGGCCTGGCCGGCGGCTTCCTTCCATGACCGTGTCGGTCGGAGGGTAACTGAAATGCCGGGTATCAGGCTCTGGGTACATCGTCTCGACCGATGGGGCGAATGCGATTGTCGCGCCGGCTTTTTCGAGCAGGGTACAGTCTGCCTCCAACGTACGAGGATAGTTGGCGAGGTCTGTCTTATCGTTGAATTGTGTAGGATTGACAAAAATGCTGACGACTGTGACGTCGTTTTCCGCTATTGCGCGTTCCACCAGCGACAGGTGGCCAGCGTGGAGTGCGCCCATCGTTGGCACGAGGCCAATGCTGCGGTTTTCGGCCCTTGCGGCTGACAGTTCTGCGTCTAATTCAGAAATAGTAGTGATAACTTTCATGGGATCAATCTCCTAATTACTAATACCTATCAGCGTGCAAATTAACAGCTTTTTTACCATATAGGGAAACATTATAGCCATAAAAGTCCCCGGATACGCGGCTGACGCCATTCCTCGCCTATTTGTAAGGTCTGTTTGCCGAATTTTTCGTACCTTTGCCTCGACAGAAACTTATATCGGTAAACATGAACGTCAAAAAGGTTTTATTCATAACCCAAGAGATAGTCCCTTACGTTTCAGAAAGTGCGATGTCGAGTGCAGGACGTTACCTGCCGCAGGCCATTCAGGAAAGCGGCCGTGAGATTCGTACGTTTATGCCGCGATGGGGCGGAATAAACGAACGCCGTAACCAACTGCACGAGGTGATCAGGCTGTCGGGTATGAACATCATAATCGACGACACGGATCATCCGCTTATTATCAAAGTCGCGTCAATACAGGCGGCACGAATGCAGGTCTATTTTATAGACAATGATGACTATTTCCACAAACGCCAGATGCTCGTGGACGAGAACGGGGAGGAATATCCCGACAACGTGGAGCGAGCCATATTCTACGCCCGCGGCGTGCTTGAAACTGTAAAGAAACTCCGGTGGTGTCCCGATGTCATTCATTGTTTCGGGTGGATGTCAGCCGTTGCTCCATTGTACATAAAGACCGCATATAAGGACGATCCGCCATTCGCTAATGCCAAGGTGATTTATTCCGCATATAACGAGAAACCTTCATCGCTATCGGTGGACGACTTCAAACGCTGTCTATCTTTCCGCAGTGTTGATGATGCATTTTTGAGCGGGTTGGATGTTGACTTTTCCAGCCCTGACGTGCTGAACCGTTTGGCTGTCGCTTTTTCTGACGGTTTGGTGCAGGCCGAAGACGGGGCTTGTCCGGATTTGATGGATTTTGCTGCAGCGCGCAACCTCCCGCTTCTGGCATATCCCGGTACTGACAGCTTGGCGGAAAGCTATGGCGAATTTTACGAAAAAGTTTTTTCGGAATCCCAAAAGTAGACACCCTTATTTCAAGATGAAGTATGTCTTTCCAGAGTAAGTTCCTATCGATGCTCATTTGTGTCGTTGCGCTTTTACCAACGGCTGTTTGCATCTCTTGTGACGAAGATACAGCGACAATCGGTACGGGCGTGATGCCCAGTGGCGACGGCATGACTGTCAATTCGGATACGTTCGGTGTGGTCAGTCGCTCTTTGGTGGTGGACTCGGTGCTTGCGACGACAAACGACTGCCGTTTGGGACGCATAGTTGACCCGGAGACGCAGACGTTGACGACGTGCGGGTTTCTGGCCCAGTTCCATATCATGGATAATTATACGTTTCCGAAAAAGGAGAAAATGATCGTGGAAAGCGGGAGAGTAATTGCAGATTCATGCGATATCCGCGTTTTCATTCGTTCGTATTACGGCGATTCGTTGAATACGATGAAAATTCGTGTCCAGGAACTTGATACGGCAAACGTTATGGAAGAGTCCGACATTTATTACACGAACATAGATCCGTCGCAGTATGTGAACAAGAAGTCGCCTTATCAAAAAGAACTGACGTTTGCGGTTAAAGATTTGACAGTAGCGGACAGCCTACTTAATTCGAGTAGTTATTATCAGCAGATCCGCGTCAAGTTGCCGACTTCTTATGCCACGGAAATCCTGAACAAATACTATGACAACCCGAACTATTTCACGGATTCTTATGAGTTCATCCGCCACGTATGTCCCGGCTTCTCATTCGAGACCATCGGCGGTGTCGGAACCATGATAAACGTGGATGTGTCGACTCTCAACATCTATTTCCGCTATCATACCACACAAAGTGACGGCAGCGATACGATTGTTGACGGTATGCAGCGAATGGGAGCGACGGCTGAGGTCATCCAGAGCACGCACGTGGACAACAAAGGGCTCAGTGCTCTTGTACAGGACGGCCAAGATGAATACACGTACATCAAGACACCTTCCGGCATTTTCACTGAGGTTGAACTTCCGATCGGCGATGTCGTAGCCGGCACGCATTATACAGATACGATCAATAGCGCCCGAATTGATTTCGTCCGTCGTAACAACCTGGTGAATTCTAAATACAGTCTGTCATTGCCTTCGACACTTCTGATGGTACGGAAGAGTGAGATGTTCAGGTTCTTCGAGGAAGGGAAGGTGCCAGACGACATAACTTCGTTCTTGGCAAGTTATTCATCGACAACGAACGCTTATTCGTTTACGAACATCGCCCGTCTCGTATCCTATTGCCGCACTTTACGCGACAAGGAAGCTGGAGTACAGCCTGGCGACAGCGAAGCTGTGCGCGCAGAAAAATATGCAGTGTGGGAGGCTGCTAATCCAGATTGGAACAAAGTTGTCTTGATTCCGGTTCAGGCTGTATATACGACCACTACGAGCAGTTTCGGAACATCTACACGGGAACTGCTGCGAGTCAATAACGACATGAGCCTTTCCAGCACCCGTCTTGTCGGTGGTTCTGAGGGAGGCATCAAGCTGACCGTGATTTATAGTAAATTCGCCCAGTAGACAAAGTGTTTTTCGCGAGGTGTAACGACTGCAAAACTGTTGAGACGATTTTGCGGACACGCAGTGACAAATTTACTTCGCACAGTATTACATGCCAGCGGCTTCGGAGCAAACCGGAGTCGCTGGCTCTGTGATATGGCGGTTTCCGCCTAGCCGACCGCAACCATGTTTCACGTTGTCACGCTGAGCCGTGAAACAGTACAGTCGTCCATGCGTGTGGAAACAATGAAGTGTACCGAGAAAAAACTGTCAGTTATACAGGAAATTCTGTTGCATTGACAGAAATTCCTGTCGCAGCAGCTGATGTTCCGAACAGGTGACAACGTTTTTGGGCAGCCGGAGATGGGCTGTTCTGCTGATTGTGGAAAATCCTTATGTGATGCAGCCTGGCTTTGCGTAGGGGCTTCATTCCTCTTTCTTCAGCTTATTGTCAGATTCCCTTGTTGAGTGCTTTGAAGTGATGGCCTGTCAGGTATTCATAGAGCATAAGTGCAGCTTTATGGCAGTGCCTGACCTTATGTCAATGAATGATGTATGTACCTGCTGAGTCTGGAAAAACGGGTGAATTGCCGGAATAAAATGAGAGCATCGCCTCTGTTTCTTTTCAGGCAGGTTGCCACGAAATGGGCGGTCCGCATTAAGTGTGATGACGCTGTCTTTAAAATTTAGGCTTGTTCATGGTGTGACATGTTGTCAGCCAATTAGTTGTGGAAAGTCCACGAGATACCGAACTTGATGGTCATCGGGTTGATGGGATAGTGCGGTACGAGGAATGATTCGCCCGTCATGAACGTTTCGTTCAGGTGTGAAGCCATCACGTAGAGACGGCATCGTTGCAGGTGTAGGTTGGCGTAAAGGTTGATGATGGGATAGTTTCCTATCTTTACCCTGTCCCCTGCTGGGTCTTGGGTAGCAAACGTGCCGCTCAGTGGAGAGTAAGTGGGGGCATAGTATTTAGTGAAATAGCGGACGTCTGCCCCGAACTCAACTCCTAAGACTTTGGCGATACGGAACGAGAGGTAGAGGTTGCTGTAAGCCGAGAAAGCCGGGACGGATAGGATGTCCTGGTCCGAACTGGCCTGGTAGGTAAGTTCGTTGTCCCAATGGAAAATGCCGAAGGCCAGATCTTGTTTCAGCGTGGCGGAGAACAATTGGATGTTTTTGCTGCTTTGGCGCACGCCGACTGCGTGTTGATAGGTGTTGATGCCTTCTGATGTGTTTATGGGAGTGCTCAAAGCAGAGAAGTAGGCGTAGTTTTGTATGGTCTCTGCGTTGATGCTCAATCTTGTCTTCTTGAATACGAGTTCTCCGCCCACTCGGGTACGGAAGATATCGTTGAGGCCACTGTTGTCCCACCAGGCGAATTGTGAGTGGTAGTGTTCGTAATAGAACGAGGGATGCTCGTTGGCGATGCGTCCGTGAGCCGTTACCCGTAGTGTGTCCTTGAACAGTGGGATATTGAAGTTGATGTTTCCTTCGACGTTAAAGTTGCCCCAGTGCTTGCCTGTGGTGGTCAGTTCTCCTATGACGTCGTAATGGAATATGCGTCCCTCGCGTTTCATCAACTGTGCGCCCACGGTGAAGTAGTTGCGGACATATTTTTGAGTGGCCAGTACGAGCGAACCGTAGGGCTGTGCCCATGTGACGCCTGGCACGGAGTCGGGAAGGGTGTAACGCTCAAATTCGTGCATGGCGTAGAGCCGGAGGCCTGATTTAACCCAAGGGTTGAATCCTTCGTGAAGCTCGATGGCCACTGTGTTGGCAATACGCAAATAGTCTGTCTTGTTTATAGATGAGTCCCCTGGGAGGTAACGCTCTGTGAAGAAATTGTTTGGATCGTCATTGACGGTCAGGCGGCGGTCGTGTTTGTCGATTTGGAGCGTATGGATGAGGCTAGTGACTGGAATGTATTCCGTACGGTAGCGCACGCTGTCTTGCCTCTCGTTCTGGGAAGAAACCAGCGAAAGATGTGCACTGCTGTCGGCAGGGACAAGTTGCGTGGTCGTGTCGTTGAGCGTAAGGAGAGAGTCGGCTTGTCTGGTGTCCTGATGCAGGTTTTCTTGTTTTTCGTGGTCAACCTTGACGATGTTTCCTTCCTCATCATAATTGCGCTCGAAGCCTAGACTGTATCGGTGAGTGAGGTATAGTGTGTTTACGTTGAGCCTGTTCCACACTTTTGAAAGCCGGGTGGGCATGTCAGACGAGCCATAGCGTGTGGGAAACGCCTCGGGGTTCGTGATGTATGTGTCGTTTTCGATTCCGCCGTTCTCACGCATTTTCAGGTGGTTTGCCGTGTAGTAGGCATGTAGCTGGTATTGGCGACCGATGTACGAACCGAATAATGTTCCGCCGAAATGGGCTGTTGACTGGTTGGCATAGTAGCCGCGGCCGTACAGGTAATCAAGGTCGAAGCCGACGCCGAGACGCTTGTTGACATTGACGGCAAAATAGGCTTGGATGCGGTCTTCACCCGTGCTTTTGTTGCCGCATTTGTCGTAGGTAATGTTGGTGACGGGCGACTTGGTGTTGAAAAAGAATATCTGTTCCGGTTTCTTCAAAAAGAAGTCGTATGGTTTTGCGAAAATGAAGGACGAGTGTGTTATGCGTTCGTCACGTTCGAAGTATAGACGGCTGATGCGCGGGGCTCCCATATTGCCCAGAAAGTTATATGTACCATTGTATCCGTCGGTCAGGTTGGCGTTCTGGAACCAGTGGGGGAGGGTGTCAGGCGTAGCAGGTACGACATCGCCGAAACGTGGGCTGATGTGCCAGACGTAGTAGCCCACGGGTATGTCTGTCTTCTTGACTGTATCGCCTTGGAGGTCGGCATCAGAGCGTCGGCCAGAATTCATGTCATCACCTAATGGGGCGAATACGTTGTTGTCGTCCAAGGTAATTTGCGCGTGTGCTGCTGCCCCTAAGGTAAGCAGGAGAAACAGAAGGAACGTGAATCTTTTCATGCGCGGCAAAGTTAGCGAAAAAAAACGTAAGGGGCGAAAGCTACGTGGCTTTGTGCTGGTGGTATGATGCTTTGAAACGCCTTAAATACGAAATCCCCGTCCGGAGGATGTCTGGGCGGGGATTTCGGAATGAGGTCTGTCAAATGACAGTTTACCCTTTGTTCTTTGCGGCCGCTTTGGTGGCTGTGGCTTTCTTAGGGGTGGAGTCGGCAGTCTTTTCCTCGGGACTGTTCTCTAAACGTTTGAGCATTTGACGGAGTTTGGTGATTTCTTTGTCTTTGATGCTCAGCTCTTTGTCTTGGTTCTTAATGGTGGTGAGCAAGGCGTTGAGCTCTTCGGTGTCCATGTCGGCCGGATACAGGTTGTTGACGCGAGTGATGAAGTCGCCGAGGATATTCATGTAATTGGTAAACGCGTCATACGGGGAATCGTAGATGCCCCGATAGCTTCCGTAACTGTTGGGCTTGGTGCTCATGAAACGCAAGTTGTTGGAGGCTTGCAGGTAGGCCCAGTCTTGTTTGATGCGGCGGTTGTTGCAGATCCTTACGCGGTCTGCTATGCTGTAAAGCTTGTTGAAAGCTTCTTTCTGCATGTCGTTGCCGAGCCATGGGCTGATGTCTCTTTCTTCGTCGACCCACGATGTAGGATAGGTCACGTCGAGCGGTCCGGCAGATTTCATCTTTGCGCATATTTCAGAAGGTGTCGAGAATATGATGCCGCGTTGCTTTAGCTGATCAGGCAGGGCCTTCATGAACTCGAGTATGTTGCTCGACAAGGGCTGGAAGATGCCCAATGCGCATAACTCCATAAAGATATTAATGATTTGTTCTTCCTCGGGCAAGCGCGCAATCCAGTCTGCGTAAGTGTCGGCGAAGAGAGGATACTCGCTCCAATTGGAGTCATTGAAACGGAGGCTGATGTCTTCCGACAGGCGGTAGTCGCGGAGAAGCAGTTTTAAGTCTGGGTTGTGGTTGCTGTTATAGAGAAAATGTGGGCTCTTCCAACCGAGAATATGTCGCGCGCCTTCGGCCAGCATTCCCTTGAAGCCCATTTGTGCGACAAGGTCACCGATGTCGTCGGAGTAGATAAGGCATGAGTTGCGGAAAATCTTCGGGTCTTGTCCGAAGAGCGACTTGACTTTTTTGCAAAGTTGAGAAACTTCCTCTTTGAAACATTCAGGGTTTGCAAGCGACGAGAACCCGTGTGAGTAGGGTTCTGCCAAGAACTCGACGCATCCCGTCTCGTTGAGTTCCTGCAACAGTTCAATGACTTGGGGGGAATGGTTTTCAAGAAGCTCAATGGCACTGCCCGATAATGAGAAAGCACATTTGAAATAACCCGGATGCTTCTTGGCCATCTCTATCAAGGCATTGAGCGCAGGGACATAAGAGTGGTCCGCCGTCTCTGTGATAGACCGTTCGTTTTCGTAGTCGTCGTAATAGTAGTGGTCTGTTCCAATGTCGAAGAACCGGTACCTTTTGAGGTGGATGTTCTGGTGTATCTCAAAGTATAAACAGATAGTTTTCATAGCTGTGGTGTTTATCTATTGCTGAGAAGTTTTTGGTAATGATTATAGATGCGCTCGCCGACTTTTTCCCAAGTGATTTGTGCCACTTCGTTTCGTCCTTCTTCGCGCAGGTAGTTGTAAAGGGAATCGTTGGTGCAGATCGAGTAGATGGCATCGGCCATAGCGTAGATGTCCCAATAATCGATCTTGATACACTTGTCGAGGATTTCTGCGCAGCCGCTTTGCTTACTGATAATAGACGGGACACCACACTGCATGGCTTCAAGTGGCGAGATACCAAACGGCTCGGATACGGATGGCATGACGTAGACGTTGCTGGCGCGGAAGGCTTCAAAAACCTGTCGCCCTTTCATGAAACCGGGGAAGTGAAAACGATCGGCGATGCCGCGGCGGGCTACAAGTTCGATCATGCTGTTCATCATGTCACCTGAGCCAGCCATGCAGAAGCGTATGTTGTGCGTGCGTTGCAGGACGAGTGCAGCTGCTTCGACGAAGTATTCGGGACCTTTCTGCATCGTGATTCGTCCCAAGAAAGTGACTACTTTTTCGTGGAAATCGTTGAACGGTTTCTTTTGGTTGACGAAATCAAGAATGTCCGGCGAGAGCGGATATACGGCATTGTGCATGGCGAAGCATTTGGCCGGATCCTGATGATAGTGGTTGATGACGGTCTGCCGTGTAAGCTCACTCACGCACATGATGCAGTCAGCGTGGTCCATACCGTCTTTTTCAATGCTGTATACAGTGGGGTTGGGTTTCCCACGGCTGCGGTCGAACTCCGTGGCGTGGACATGGATTACCATCGGTTTTCCTGACACTTGCTTGGCATGGATGCCTGCTGGATAAGTAAGCCAGTCGTGGGCGTGGATGATGTCGTATTGTTGTTGACGGGCCACGACGCCAGCCACGATGGAATAGTTGTTGATTTCATCGTACAGATTGTCAGGGTAACGGCCTGAAAACTCGATACAGCCGAGGTCATCTGTCAGCCGGTAGTTGAAGTCGGCGTAAATGTGGTCGCGCAAGTTGAAATAGAGTTGCGGGTCCATTTTGTCGCCGATGCGTTGCTTGACGTAATCGTAGGACACGTCTTTCCAGACAATTGGCACTTCGCTTAGGCCGATTATGTCCATGAACGAGGTGTCCTCATCGCCCCACGGCCGTGGCAGACAGAATGTGATGTGCATATCGGGCTGAACGGACAAGCCTTTGGTGATTCCGTAGCTTGCCGTGCCCAAACCTCCTAAGATGTGTGGGGGAAACTCCCAACCAAACATTAATACTTTCATAGATTGTCTCCCTCCTTTGAGTTAGTCTTCAATTTTGTTCCGTTCATACAGTCGTATTGCTCTCAAAATGCCGCTTACGTTCATGGCAAAGGATATGGCGCCGCGACCACTGAACGGAGGATTTCCGTCAAACAGTTCGGGAATTGTGCCGATGCAGTGATAGAACAGTTCTTCCTCGAAGCCGATAAGTTGGCGTTCAATGTAACCAAGACCGCTCATCTTATATATTCTGAGGTAAGCTTCCAAATAGAAACCGGTGAGCCACGGCCATGCCGTTCCTTGATGGTAGGCTTGATCGCGCTGGCTTTGTGGACCGACGTACATGGGGGTGTATCCGCCGCTTTTCGGCGAGAGGGAGCGGATGCCCTTGGGGGTTACAAGTTCTTTGGTGCAGATATCCAACACTTTTTTGCGTTCTTTGAGGTCCAAGGGGGAGAAATCAAGCGCAATGGCAAAAATCTGATTCGGCCGGACGCTCCAATCCATCATGGGGCCGTCCACATAGTCAAGCAGGTAGCCGTATTCGTTCAGGAAAATTTTCTTGAAGGATTGGCTGACATCTTCGGCTTCACGCTCATATTCTTGTGCTTTTTGCCGGTTCTCTTCGCTGCCAGTCTCTGTAAGCAGTAGTGCATAGAAGCGTAATGCGTTGTACCAAAGTGCATTGAATTCTACAATGTATCCTGAGCGTGGAATAATTGGACGGCCGTTTGCCGTTGAGTTCATCCATGTGATCGGAGTGTTGCGGCCATTACTGTACAAGAGGTGATTTTCATGTACAACCAGGTTCGCGTGTTGTCCGTCGCGAATGAACGCGATGATGTCGCCTATGAGTTGGCCGTAGCGTTCGTAGCATTTCTGTCGCGAAGTGTCTTTCGCGTATTGTTGAAGGCACCAGATGGCCCACAGCAGGGTATCGGGTTGCTCCATTTCATAGATTTGGACGTCTATGGGCTGCTTGTGGATGTATTGGTTGATAGCCTTTTCTGCCGTGGCCATATATTGATCGAAGCGTTCTTCCTCGCCGATTGACAGAGTCAAGCCGGGGAGAGAGATGAACGTGTCGCGTGCACGACACTTAAACCATGGATAACCGGCTAAGATATAGTGCATTCCTTCCTTTTCTATGTCGAATTGGTGGGCAGCATTGACTAGACAATGGTAGAAACTATCGTATTTCGGTGCCTTACTGATTTCGTCTTCCATCTGTTGAGGAAGTTGTGCGGGGATACCAGCCTCAATCGAAGCTGAGAATATGATGGTCTCTCCCTTTTTGATTGGCATCTCGAAATAGCCTGGAACAAGCAAATCCTCGGAGGAGTCATATCCGCGTTCGCGCTCTTTTGGATAATCCAACCCTTTGTACCAGTTTGGCTCGTAGACGAAAGTGTTTTTCTTGTTTACCTGCATGTACAAGTCAGGGTAACCAGCATATAGATTCATTTTGATGCCGTTTGCTATCTCTTCATAGCTTTTGTCGGCAACGCCGTTTTCGTGTGTCCATTGGCGGACACTGCGGAATGCCAAGTAAGGCCGCAGGCGGAGGGTCGTTGGTGAGTGGGCTTCTTCGAGTGTGTAGCGGATGAACAGCCGTTGCGCTTTGTTGTGGAAAGCTATCTCCTTTTTGAGAATAACTCCCCCAATCCGGTAGTACGTCGTCGGAATCTTATCCCACTCGAAACCGATGATGTATTTATGGCCTTTGGGGCTGAAATTCTCACCTTGGTATTTGTGGATTCCGAGGTTGAATTCCGCTCCATGCTGGATGACTGTCTCGTCGAGCGAAGCGAGGAGAACGTGGTTTTCGTCGTCCAGATTGGGTACCGGCGTTACTAAAAGGCCATGATACTTGCGGATGTTGCATCCTACCAGCGTCGTACAACAGTATGCGCCCAAATCATTTGTTAGCAGCATCTCTTTATACAAAGAGTCCTGCAAATTGGTCATTTCAGTCTTGTCGAATCGTAGGTAGCACATGCTTCTAGATATTAAGGTTATGTAGTTTTTCTATTTGTACTTGTTTTTATTCCCAAAAATAGGGAAAAGAAAAATAATAGAAAAGTTTTTTCCGAGAAAAATACGGAGAAAACGCCCAGTTTGTATCACCGAGTTATTTTTAATAGGTTTCGAGCGTTTAGTTAGTGTGTCAAGATTTTCTCTCGTAATCTTTTCTTGTGTAGTTGATATGTTTACTTTGATAGACGGTCTGTTGATAAATTCGGTATAAACTATCAAAAAGTTTTGACCGGATTTTGTTCGCGGTTTGGCGGTTTCGCAAAGTTTTTCTACTTTTGTAATCCGAAACAGTGTTGTATAACATATTTATGGAGACTTCGAACTGCTTATCCAAGGAGGAGGCTATCGCGCGTATTTCGGGTTTGTGGAATCTTTTGACGGAGCATGAACGCGCAGCATTTGCCGCGCATTTGGAGGTTCGCTCGTTCAAAAAGAACGAACCGATTTACCGTGAAGGCGAGCGCCCTGATTCTTTGATATGCCTGCTTTCCGGTAAGGTCAAGATCTACCGGGACGGAGTCGGCGGCCGCAGTCAGATTATCCGTGTGATAAAGCCGGTGGAGTATTTTGGCTATCGGGCTTATTTGGCCAGCGAGCCCTATGTGACTGCGGCGGCGGCCTTTGAGGCTTCGGTTATGTGTTTCATTCCGATGCCCTTGGTTGAGGAGACGATGACGCACAACAACGCGCTGGCCATCTTTTTTGTGCGTCAATTGGCCATTGACTTGGGGATTTCGGACAAGCGTACTGTCAATCTGACGCAGAAACATATCCGCGGACGGCTGGCCGAGTCCCTTTTGTTTCTGAAAGACTGTTACGGGTTGGAAGAGGACAAGTCTACGCTGAGCATATACTTGTCGCGCGAAGATTTGGCCAGTCTGTCGAACATGACGACGTCGAACGCCATCCGGACTTTGTCTAATTTTGCGGCTGAGAAGATTATTGCCATTGACGGCCGGAAAATCAAGTTGATAGACGAAGATAAATTAAACCAGATTTCGAGAATCGGCTGATGTCCGGGTATTAGTTTAAGGTGCCGGATCCTCATTTCAGGCTTATTGCGGAATGAGGAATTCAATTGCTTCGGGTTGCAGGACAATATCCATGCTTTTTACCGTGTAGTGGAGCTTGTGCCCGTCTATGGCGATGGGAGCTTTGTCCGTTACGACGAAGTTCACGTGTTTGGTCCGCCATGATTCCACTTTGTCTGATTTCAGGAAACGTCCGGCGAAGAGTTGTTGCAGTCCGTAAAATAGTTGTGTCAGTTTCGGGTGGGCCGTGGTTGTGACGTCGAGCTGACCGTTATAGGGGACGGCGCTGGGCGTTTGCCCGTAGCCAGTTGACGATCCCACACATGCATTCATGACATGTGCTGTCTTTTCTTCGCTGTTCAGGCGGAACGTGATGTGGTAGGTCATACGCTGAAAAACGAGCCATAAAGCGGAACACAGATATGAAAGCGTGTTGAAGCCAAGGAATGAATGGGTTTTGCGCCGGATTCCCATGATGGCTGCGGCTACTCCGACACTAATGCAATTCAGAAAGTAGTGCGTTTCGTGTCCCTTCTCGTTTTCAATGTCGGCCCGGCCGACATCCACGCGTCGCGTACGTCGTAGGCGAAGCCAGCCGATAGTTTGTTTGTAGTTGTCCTCGTCGAAGCCCCAATAATGGGCAAAGTCATTACCGAACCCGTTGGGTATGACACCGAGTGCCGGTCGTTGTGTGGTGTGTGGCGTTCGCTCCATGATGCCGTTCAGGGCGTCACAGAGGGCAGCATCGCCGCCTACGACGACAATGGTACGGTAACCGTTGTCGGTCATCATGGCAGCCAGTCGTTTGACGGAGCCTGCTCCTTCGCTTTGCACGAAATCGAACGCCACGCCCTGTTCCGTCAGGTAGCGGCGAATCTTGTTCCATCGTCTGTGTGTCTTGCCCGATCCCTCTTTCGGACAGTAGATCACGCCCCATTTATTTTGTGTCGAGTTCATTCTTCCTTGGGATTTGTGGCTTCCTTTGCTAGCCACAGCTGTTTTATTTTCTTTATTTTTTCTGTCTCTGGTAGTGTGTAGTCTAACCATTGTATGGGGACGCCGCGACGCTCCATTCCCCTGAACCACGTCATCTGCCGCTTAGCGAACTGGTGGATGGCTATTTCGAGTTGCTTGGTCATTGTGTCGGCATCGATACTCCCTGTGACGAACAGGGTGACGTATTTGTATTCAAGTCCATAGTAGATGAGATCTTCTGGCGTCAGTCCGTTGTGAAACAGGCTGCGGACTTCGTCGGCCATGCCCTCAGCTATTCGTTCGCGGAGGCGTCGGCTGATGTTTTCTCGCCGTTGCTCGCGGCTGATGCTGACCCCCATCGTCAGGCTGCGCAAGTGGGGAAATGTGCGGCTTTCAATCGGTTGCCGACGGTAGTATTCTTCGATTTCTATGGCGCGGATGGCCCGTTTGGGAGTGTCTACGTCTGTCGTGTTGTGCAGGGTCTTGTAGCCGGCGAGGATTCCCGTGAGTTCAGCCAGGCTCTTCGTACTTAATTGTGCCCGGAGTTCAGGGTTCTCCGGGACGGGGATAAGCTTGAACCCCCGTAAGACACTTTCGAGATAGAGTCCCGTACCTCCGCAAAGGATGGGGATGCGCCTGCGGTTTCTGATGGATTCATAGGCGGCGAGGAAGTCGCGTTGGAACTCAAATACATTATATTTATAGCCGGGTTCGGCGATGTCTATCAGGTGGTAGGGAACTGTGTGCCCGTCGACGACGTAGTCTGAGAGATCTTTCCCTGTGCCTATGTCCATTCCGCGATAAACCTGACGGCTGTCTGCACTGATGATTTCTCCGTTGATAGAGTCTGCCAGCCGGGCGGCCAGTCGGGTCTTCCCCGACGCGGTAGGGCCTAAAATCGTGATGAGGTCGTAGGGTGCTTTCATGACGTGCGAACTTACAACTTTTTTTTGACCTGCGGAAACATTTGTGTTTTTCTGCTCTGTGTTTCTTGCTTTATGGCGGTCAGTCTGTCGTTTTGTGTTGCCTGTGCGAGAATTATAGTCGCCGTTCCGTAAATCTTGGTCGCCGACTTGTTGAATCTGTCAGCCGTCACCGTTAGATGGGTTGCTTACCAATTGTTGAACAGGCAGATGGAGAATTTGGCGCCAAAGCTGAAGCCGGCCCCATTGGCCATGCTGAAAAAGGCTGCGGCGTTGAACAAATGTGTTGATAGGCCATAGCCGATTTCTGCATAGGGCTGGAGGGCATGGACGGACAGCAGGTTACAGTAGACGTGCTCTTTCTGGATGTAGTTGGACAGGTATTTGATACGCGAGAGCAGGAGCATAGGGCTTTCATAAGCGGTGCAGAGACGGACGTAGTATGGCGATTCGTTGTACCAACGTGAATCAAGAAGTTGGAACTGCCCTGACATCTCATCGTCCCAGCCCTCAGGCATGTTGTTGTCGCGGAAATTGTCGAAGTCGACGAAGTAGACCGAGTTCTGGTTTGTATAGAGGCCGCCACCCAGCCGGAAGTAGAGTTTGCGCAGGGCATACAGGCGTAGCTGGTAGGAGATACCGGCCTCCCATCGTTCATATTCTGTTTCACATTTACCCCATTTAATGCCACGTTCGTAGTCAATGGTGAATGTGGGCCAATGTGAATAGAGCGGAATGCGCCGTTGCTGGTCGCGGTAGTAGTAGGTGTCAGGAGTCCATTCGGCGCGGAGGTGGGGAGCCACACTTCTGATGTGTTGTGCCATGCCGCTGGCTTCGGCCAGTGCGTTCCAGTTTTGCAGCGTCCGGTCGTGGAAGCGTATGCCGACTGTGAGGTTCAGTCCGGCAAGTGGCTCGAAGTAGGCGTTCCCTTGTACGTAGAAATCTTTGTAGTATTGGAAATCGAATTGGTCGAATACATGTAGAAGGCTGTCATATTGTGTGACGCCTTCGAGAGCCTTGCGGACGGCATCAGCCTGCTCGCTGTTATATATGATGTTGCCGTTGCCGACTTCGACGTGCAGCTTGGCGTTCAGTTCCGGTGCGAACAGGAAGGTGAGCGGCACACGCCAGTAAAGTTGTCGTTGCTTGAATGTATATCCCACCCGGATGTCAGCACCCAAATGGTTCTCTGTTCCTATCGGCATGTGGGCCGTGAAACGTGTTTGCAAGCTGACGCCTTTCTGGTGGCTCCATTGGAACATCGATGGGGTGATGATGGGGGGCAGGCGAAGTGAGCCTCTGTTTCGGAAGTCGATGTTGTGGTTACCGAAGAGGAAGTCTTCGGCTCGGCTGCTGAGAATGCGTCGTCGGGAGGGCTTTGTCACTGTGTCGGCAGGCGGACGCAAGGTGTCGGCGTAGAGGGCTATTTCGGTTTCGCGGAGCGGGTAGGGGCGGATGCTGTCGAAGAATGCGCGGTCTGTGCGCATGTGGCTCGTGTCGGTTTTGAGGCGGTTGTTCTCGGTCAGGTCGTAACCTTGTGTCGTCGAGCCATTGGTCGTGGAGTCAGGCTTGCTTTGGATGTGTAAGTATTTGATTTGTGCGTCGAAGCGGCTCCTGATTTTATTGCCGACGAGGTTGAGGCGCGTCGTGAAGTGTAGCTCTTCGGGGACGAGTGATGCTTCTCCTTGCATGCCGAGTTGACCGGCAACGTGCAGGCGGATGAAGTCGTAGTACGACGTGAAGTCGAACCGCCGTACTCCTCCTGTTTTTTTCTGTACTTCGATATAGCCTTGTACAAGTTGTGTGTTGTGGAAACGGGGGATCACTTCGATGTGGTGGAGCGTATCGCCAGTCGATGATGTGTAGTCGTAGGTGTGGCGGTACTTATAGAATTTCCGGTTTCGGGCATTGACCGGAGAGAGGATGCGGCCCGTGAGCAATGTTGCGTTGTAGAGCGACACGTTCACGTTGTCCGTGATGCGTGGAGTCAGGTTGTCGAGTGGAGGGAGGGTACTGTGGAGTGCCACGACTTTCTGATCGATCATTCCGGGTTGGCTGAATTGCGAATGGAGCAGCGCTTCGCCGATGTATTGGCGCTCGCCGCGTTCCAAGGGGAAAAGCCCTGGAATGTATTTGCAGATAAAGTTGCGCCGCTTGGTGGAGATTTGAAATCTCAGGTAGCTTTCGGAGGAAAAAGCATACAGGCGAAGGTTCTGACGCTCGGGGTAGGTGAAAACTCTGTCAATGATGGAGTCGGTCTTGATGGTCGCTGCATGACAAACAGCCCCGCCGCTCCAAAATAGGGCGGCGGACAAGGCTAACAGACAGGCGGCGACGAAGCAGTGCATGGCGGCGTGAGCGTGGCGTAAGTGTCAACTGCGTGTCACGGCCTTGACCCCTTTGACGGTGCGCAGTTTCTTGATAAGTGCGGTCAGGACTCGGGTGTCATCCACCATGACGGTCAGGATGCCCGAGAAAAGGCCATCGTTTGAGTCGATGCTGATGGAGCGGAGGCTGACGTTTGCTTCCTTGCTGATGATTGACGTGATGTTGTTGACGATGCCCAAATCATCGTGTCCGACTACGTGCAACGTGATGGCATATTGGCTACTGCCTTTTCCCGCCCAGCGTGCCTTGACGATTCGGTAGCCGAAGCGTTCGCGTAGGGCTTGGGCATTAGGACAGTTGGTCCGGTGTATCTTTATGCCGCCGTTGACTGTGACGAATCCGAAAATGTCGTCGCCATAGACTGGCCGGCAACAGCGTGCCAGCTGGAAGTCGATTCCTTTGAGGTTCTGGTCAATGACGAGGACGTCATCGTCACCTTGCGTCCTGTGCTGGCTGTCGGCTTCGAACGTGAACTCTTCGGCACTACGTGCAGCCTGGCGTTCGAGCAGGTTGTTCTCGTGACGGTAAAGTTCGACGTAGGTGTCGATAAGTTCGTTGATGTTCAGACGTTCTTCGGCCAGGGATTTGTAGAATTCGCTGGCTTCTTTGAATCCCGTTTTGCGTACCAATGCGCTGATGGCGCTCTCGTCCCATTCTATTTTGCGGTTTTTCAGCTTGCGCTCGAGGAGTTCGCGTGCCATGAGGCCCTCTTTGGCCTGCTCTTCTTTGACCGACTGGCGGATTTTCGACTTGGCGCGTCCTGTGGCTACGTATTTTGTCCACTCGAGCTTGGGGTGCTGCGTGTTTGAAGTCAGCACTTCGATGGTGTCGCCGCTGACGAGGGGCTGGCGCATGGGGACGTTGCGGCCATTAATACGGCCGCCGACGCAACGGTTCCCTACGTTTGTGTGGATGTGGTAGGCGAAGTCGAGCACAGTGGCTCCTTTGGGGAATTTGAGCAGGTCGCCTTTCGGTGTGAACACGTAAACCTCGTCTTCGGTCAGGCCGGTCTTGAACTGGTCCATCAGTTGGAGGTCGTCACCTGTTTCGAGTGCGGAACGGATGTTGGCCAACCATTCGTCCACGGAGCTGTCGCCGGCGCGTACCCCCTTGTAGCGCCAGTGTGCGGCCAGCCCGTGTTCGGCTATCTCGTCCATGCGTTCGGTCCGGATCTGTACTTCGACCCATTTGTTCTCAGGGCCGAGCACCGTGATGTGCAGGCTTTCGTATCCGTTGCTCTTAGGGATACTCAGCCAGTCGCGGAGGCGCTTTGGGTTGGGTTGGTAGCGGTCTGTGATGAGGCTGTATGCCTGCCAACACTGCTGTTTTTCTTTCTCGCGGGGGGCGTCGATGATGATGCGTATGGCGAAGAGGTCATAGACGCCTTCGAAGGGGCAGTGCTGCTTCTTCATCTTTTGCCAGATGGAATGGATGCTTTTAGTCCGGCCTTTGATGTGAAAACGCAGTCCGGCGTGTGTGAGCATGTCCTGTATTGGGGCTATGAACCGTTCAATGTAGGCGTCGCGCGTTGCTTTGGTGGCGTTGAGCTTGTCCTTGATCATGTAGTACGCATCGTGTTCAAGATATTTCAGGGACAGGTCTTCAAGTTCGCTTTTGAGCTGGTAGAGGCCCAGTTTGTGTGCCAAGGGAGCGTAAAGGTAGGATGCCTCTATGGCGGCGCTGCGGACGGCTTCCTGGTTGGGATTGTTCTTGATGTGGCGCATGAGGTTGACGCGGTTGGCAATGATGAGCAATACGACGCGCATGTCCTCGGCGAACGACACAAGCAGGTTGCGGAAGTTGTCACTTTGGATGCTGGGAGTCTTGGCGTAGAGCTGGCTGACGCGGCGGAGGCCATGAAGCACGGTCGCTACACCCTGGCCGAATGTCTCTCCGACGGGAGCGAGGTCGGCGTCGGGGGAGAGGCTGGGCTGGACAAGGCATGCGGTCAGGGAGTCGCCCCGCATCCCGATCTCGCTGGCGGCCAGGATGGCTGTTTGCAGCGATGTGATGACGGGGTTGAGTCCGAACGTGTCGCGCGACAATGCGCCGTTCCGGGCAGACTGCTCGATGCGGTCGCGCAGCAGGCGGTAGTTCTTACCGGCGAAGAGGTCGGCATCGGTTTGACGCAATGTGCGGAAAAGGGAGAGCAGTTCGGCGTGTTCTTCGGGGGTGAAGAATGGTTTTTCAGCAGTCATAGGCCTAACGTTTTGGACAAAAGTACGTTTTTCCGGTGATATGATGAATCTTGTAGTACGAAAAAAAGTGAACCCGTGCTTTTTGTATCATCCGGGTTGCCGGAAGTGTGTGACGGAAAGTGGGGTGGTGAAGTTTGGTCGGCGTTTGTCGTCTCGGGTGTTAGGCCGCATGCGGCGTTCCAGTGCGGCTTTGGCCACTTGGCTGTCGTTTGTCGCTTTGGCGGCGGTGTGCCGGAGCTCCTGTTACCCGGACTGAAAAAACTGTCGCCTTGACAGGATTTCCTGTCAGCCGTTCCGTATTTTCAGCCGCACTGCCTGTGTTTTGGCTACGTAAGGTGGACAGGTCATATAATGAAGCGCCCTGCCGGCCGTAAGGATGCACGGTGGCAGGGCGCTTTGAAGACTTAGGCAGACAGCCTGTTTAGTTCGGGAGCGTGACCTTGAAGAGGTCGCTTTCGGTATGCTGTTCGCGGATGATGGCCTTCATCTGGTTTAGGATGGCGCTGTTGTTTCCCGAAACGTCGTTGTCCTCGTGGAGATCGTTGGCCAAGTCATACAGACGGCAGTTGCCGTTCTGTACGACAAGTTTCCAGTTGCCCATACGGACGCCCAGCATGTTCGTCTCGTGGAATTCCCAATAGAGGAAGTCGTGCTTCTCTTGTTTGTCTGCCTCGCCCATGAGGGTGGGATAGAACGAAATGCCGTCGAAGTAGTCGTTTTCAATATCCGGATTCTTGAAAGCGTCGGGGAAACCCGTGATGCCGGCTGCGTCGCAGAATGTGGGCATCAGGTCGTAGAAGGCGAGCTGATGGTCGGACACGGAGCCGGCTTGGATCTTGCCCGGCCAGCGCACGATGAACGGCACGCGGATACCGCCTTCGTAGGTGCTGCGCTTCTTGCCCTGCAAAAGGCCGTCGCGGTTGAAGAAGTCGGGATCGGCGCCGCCTTCCTCGTGCGGGCCGTTGTCAGAGGTGAAGATGACGAGCGTGTTCTCATCGAGCCCTTTCTCTTTGAGCTTGGCAAGTATCTGTCCGACGTAGGCGTCGAGGCGCGTGATCATGGCCGCGAACTGGGCGTGCGCGTTGTCCGTGGGGGCATAGCGCGAGCCGGCGTCGCCGCCGTACGTCTTCTCTTGGCAGAAGTAGCCAGCGTAGGCTTGGAGAATGGAGTCGTTGGGATTGATCAGCTCAGCGTGCGGAAGGGTGTAGGTGAAGATACCGAAGAAGGGTTGGTCTGCGTCTTGCTTGTCGAGCCATTCCATGGCCTTTTGATGGATGAGGTCGGCAGAATACTCCTTGCGGTTGAAGTAGTCGTCGCCAGACAGCTGGTGCTGTGTGTTTTGCGTGAGCTCGACACGGCGTACACCTTCGTCACCCCGTGAGCGGCTGTATTCATTCAGGAAGTTGGGGTAGTAAGCGTGAGCCTGGAACTGGCAAATGAAGCCGTAGTATTCGTCGATGCCGCGTTTGTCGGGGGTCGACTCGGAGCCTTCATAGCCGCCGGCCCATTTGCCGAACATTCCAGTGGTGTAGCCGTTCTTCTTCATGATTTCGGGCAGGATGATATGGTCAGGGTCGTAGGGCTCCTGGCCGACGAGGTCGTAATCCTGGCTGACGCCGTAAGGGATCATGGGGCGGTTCTGCCAGTACTCCTTATTTCCGCGGACGTGTGTGTGTCCTGAGTGCTGTCCGGTCATGAACGTGGCGCGCGATGGGGCCGAGACGGGGCTTCCGGCATAAGCCTGCGTGAAGCGCATGCCTTCGGCAGCCATGCGGTCGATGTTAGGAGTGGAGATGAACATTTGGCCATAGCAGCCGAGGTCTCCGTAGCCCATGTCGTCACACATTATATATATAATGTTGGGCTTGGTATTTTGTGCTTGTGCCGGTAGGGCAAGGGCTGCAAGGGCACTGCAACCGATGACGATGGTTTTCTTGTGGTTGATGGTATGCATGGTTTTGTGGTTTCTGAAGGTTAGCGGATTTGGATTTTGGCAGTTGAACTCTGGCTGTCTGTCGTGACGTTGACGAGGTATGTGCCTACGGCAGCGTTTTTCAGCGAGACGTGGTTGTCTGTCGTTTGGGCCACAAGGGCGCCTTTGGCGTCGAACACTTTCACCGACTTGATTGGGGAGTTGGCCGTTACGTCAATCTCGCGGTTGTCGTAGCTGACTTGTATATCGATGCCATCGTTTTGTGTGGCCTCGCCGATTCCGAGGGGTACAACGCGAGAGCTGGGTCTGAAATAGGCCGTGAGATCAACGTTGTGCTCGACAGTGAACGTGTATTCGTCGTCCGTCGAGACTACGTTGTTGCCGTCGCGCCAGCAGACAAACCTGTTCATCGTGGCAATCGGAGTGGCTGTGACTGTGACGCTTGTCCCCGGTTCGTATGTCTCGCTTTCAGGCGAAATGCTGACTGTCCCGCGGAATTCAGACGAGGTCTTGGCTGTGACGGTGTAGGCTTCCGGAGCCTCTACCGTGTAGACTACGAAATCCTGAACCTGTCCGTTCGTGTCATCTTCGGCACCGGTCTGTCCGTTGTCCGTCAGACGGATACGCATGCGGGTGCTGCTGGCCGTTGCGTCAGCCGGCACGTCGACGTTAGCGGTGTATGCATTTCCATCCTGCGTGAAGGGAATGACTACCTCAAAGACGCCGTCACCGTTCCAGTCGAAGTAGGCGAACATTTCGTAGCCTTCGGGGTTGACAGGGTAGTAAGTAGTGCGCAGTGTGAACGACTTTCCACGTGCCAGCACAGCTCTGTCTTTTGTGAAGATGTTGAATACTGTCGATGGCTTAGTCACAGTGTGGAGGATGGTTCTTCCGTTGGTCGAGAGCGTTCCGATCGGGAAAGTTATAGGTCTTACGACAGCTTCGCCTTCCATCGAGAGCTCGCGCAGATAGGTGTTGCTGGTCGTACCGCAGGGTAGGTTGTAAATTTTGAGTGCCAATTGATATTTGCTACGGCGCTGGCTGAACGTGAAAAGGGAGTCGCCGTCAACAGTCAGCGCGTTGCCGAATGTTCCATTGTTTTCGTAGGGTCGGAATACGTAGTAAACACTACCATCAACAGCCTGCTCGTAAACGCACCAATGGATCCCGCCGAGGCTGTCGGTTGCGAGGGTGTTGCTTTCGCCTATGGGGCGCTTGGAGTCGGTCGAGACAATGAGATAGCCGTTTTCCGCGTTCGATGTGCCGACAAAATACCACGACTGATCACTGTCGTTGTCAATTGGTTGAGCGCTGATGGCGCTGTCGTCTGTCGGGGCTGTGAGTGCGTTACCTTTCGAGTTCACGATGTCGTACTCCGTAGCTATTTCGTTGAAGAGGGCAGAACTGTTGAACGGGTGGACTTCGTAGAGGTATTCACTTTCAACAATGTTCCAATAGGAGTTGCCGCGACCAGACCCACACATGTAGGCTACGACGGTTGTTCCGTTCCCTCCGCGGTTGAGGCCGATGGTCTGGTCACTGACTTGGTCGAACACGGCGTTGTCCGTGGAGCTCATGTACCAGTAGCCGTTGGTCGTGGCGCCGGCAGTGTTGTCTTGCCCGAGGTAGAATTCGACGGCTTCGGTGCCGGCGTTGATGGGAGCGCTCTGTTCGATGTGGGTCGATTGGATGTAGTGCCCCGTAGTCAGGTTACGGATGTAGTAGCGGTTGGCCTCACCCGTAGGGATGAATTCCCAGTAGCAGCGTGTGGCCGGATCTACTGAACCAATGCTCAATGAGCCGTCAGATTCTTCCTGAATGCAAGAGCCGGCGGCTTGACAAGGTTGCAGGGTGTAGCATTGTCCGGCCTCGGGGAACGAGGGCTCGGATGTGTCTTGACCCAGACAAATCTGTGGGATGGCGAGGCTAAGGCTTAGCAGTGCGCCATATTTAATGATGTGTGTCATAGGTATGATTTTAAGTGATTATGGCTTCGCAACGACTGTAAATCGTTTGTTTACTTTAATTTTATAGACGAATAGTGACGCCGAGCATGAGTAGGAGAAACTGCCGTCTTGCGACGTGTTGGAGTAGGTGGCTCCGTCTGATTGGCCTGAGATATTATAGCTGGCGTCAAGCGTGAGCGTGTATGTTCCCGGCGTTTGGATGGTCAGCGTATCTGTCGGATTTTCTGAGGCGTATGGATAAATGACGAGGTCTTTGTAGTGATGTACTGCATCAACTGACGTGCCATTTTGGGATAGGCTCCATGCATACGTAGTCCGGTCGACAAGTGTCGCTTGACGCGATTGAACAGCCGTGGCTACGAATGGTTCGCCAGCGTAGATGGTCTCTTGGTTAAAAGTAACGTCCGAGAAAATCGGCGGATGCGACTGATATTGTTCTTCGTCATCGCACGAGGTCAGTGACACGCTGGTTGCCAAGACACCGATGAACAAAAGTGATTTATTGATGCGCATGGTAGTGAGTATTTAAACATTTTGTGAATCTTCTGGGATGGTGACGAGCAGTTTGTCTACGCGCTCTCCGTCCATGTCTATCACTTCAAAATGGATGTGCCGGTAGTCGAACGTGTCGCCCGGTTTGGGTATACGTCCGATGAAGAACATGGCCATGCCTCCAAGTGTGGTGAAACCTTCATCTTCGATGTCCTCGTAGTTGAGAACGTGAACTTCATCCATGAAGTCGTCGAGGTTCATTGAGGCATCAACAAGCAGTGAACCGTCATTGCGGTGAACGACTTCGTGTTCTTCGGCTTCGTTTTCTTCGAGAATGTCACCAAAGATACTTTCTGTCAGGTCATGCAGGGTGATGATGCCTTCTGTTCCCCCGTATTCATTAACGATGATGGCGAACTTCGTCTTGTTGTTTTTGAAAAGTTCGACAACTCGTTTGGCGTCGAGAGTTTCCGGTATGAAAAGAGCTGGGCGAGCGATGCGTTTCAAGTCGAAAGGTTCGTTACTATTCAGCAGCAGTATCATGTCTTTTACCGAAACGACGCCGACCACTTCGTCCTTGTCGTCGTCAATCAAGGGATATTTGCTGAAATTGTTTTCCTGAATGGTGAGCAAGACTTTTTCTTTGTCGTCGTTTGTATCGAGGGCGACGACGTCAGGGCGCGGAGTCATGAGCTCATTGACACGTTTGTCAGAAAAGCGGAACACGTCGCGCAGCATTTCTGTTTCGTGTTTGTCTATAACGCCTTGCTCGGAACTTTGGTGTAAGATTACTTTCAGTTCTTCCTGCGTAATAGGGCGGTCGTCGCTCCCTGAGACGCCCAAGGCGTGATTGACGAGGCGTGTGGTGATACTTAGTATCCATACGATGGGATAGGCGATCCACATCAGCACTCGCATGATAGGAGACATGGCCACGGCCCAGCGCTCTGGTCGGCTTAGGGCAATCGATTTCGGGACAAGTTCACCGATGATAAGCGACAGAAACGTGATGATGACAATGGTGAGTGCCATCGCTAACCGTTCGGCGTGAGGTGCTAAAGCCGGGAAGGCTTGTATCAGGGGAACGAAATCGTCGGCTACTGAAATTCCGCCGTATGCACCCGAAATAATGCCTACGAGCGTGATGCCGATTTGGATGGTGGAAAGGGTCTTCTCTGGGTTTTTCTGTTGGTCTAGCAGTTTTTGCGCCGACCTGCTGCCTCCGCTCGCCATGGATTCGAGGCGAACCTTGCTTGCGGAAACGAAGGCCATTTCGTAGAGTGCAAATAGACCGTTAATGATAAGTAATAATAGGATTATAAGAAATTCCATGTATGAAGTTGAAGTTATTATTTAGCTGTACAGTTCGCCTTTTCCTTGGCGCAGAATGGCAGGTTCGTCTCCGGTGCAGTCGACTACTGTCGAGACTTCGAGCGATCCTATCCCACCGTCTACGACGAGGTCTACCTGTTTCCCGAATGCTTCGTTGATGAGTTCGGGGTCAGTAGCGTATTCTGGTTCCATGTCGTCCGTAACGGGTAGTGTCGTGGTCATGATGGGTGCATCAAGCAGGCGAGCTATTTCGCGCAAGACTGGATGATCCGGCATACGGATTCCGACTTCCTGTCCTTGGCGATTGCGGAAAATTTTTGGCAGTTTGCTCAAACCGGGCAGGATGAATGTGAACGGTCCGGGCAAGTTGCGCTTCATCAGTTTGAATACCGGTGTTGAGATACGGGCATACTCGCTGATGGAGCTGAGGTCGTAGCAAATGATGGAGAGATGGCTTTTCGTCGGATCTATGTTTTTTAATTTACAGATGCGCTCAACGGCCCGTTCTTTGAGAGCGTGGCAACCGATGGCGTACATCGTGTCCGTCGGGTAGATGACGATTCCTCCGTCGGCCAGGATGTCAACAATACGTTGCAGGTCACGCGGGTCGTTGTTCTTGTTGTATAATTTCAGCAGCATGGCTGTCAGAATTTTTTCAATACATTATAAAGACGTTGTACGGGGAGGCCCATCACGTTGAAGTAACTGCCGCGCAACTCTTCGACCGCGACCATGCCTATCCACTCTTGAATACCGTAGGCGCCGGCTTTATCAAAGGGCAAGTAGTTGTCGACATAATAGTCGATTTCCTCGTCCGTGAGGTCGGCGAATTTGACTTGGCTTGTCACGGCAAAGTTTTCCATTTGGTCTTTTGTCATCACGGTGACTCCTGTGATGACTTGGTGAAACCGGCCAGACAACTTGTGCAGCATGGCTTTGGCCTCTTGTGCGTCGTGAGGCTTTCCCAGCGTCCGGCCGTCGAGGCATACCACCGTGTCGGCAGCAATAAGTAGTTCATCGTCGGCCATGGACGAACGGTAGGCTTCTGCTTTTTTCCGGGAGATGAAGCGCGGGATGTCTTCTCCGCGCAAGGTGTCGGGGTATTGCTCGTCGATGCCAAAAAGTGTGCGTACCTTGAACGTGAGTCCCAAGTTTTGCAGTAGCTCTTTGCGGCGTGGCGAAGCGCTTACCAATACTATCTTGTATTTCTTTAAGTTGTCAAACATTTTCGTTCATGAGTTTGTTAAGGGTGCCCGGCCTTTCTATAAGGGCAGGGCATTTGTGTTGTCTTACCAGCCGAATGCATGGGCGTCAGACATCCATTGTCCTTGTGCGCGGAGCACTTGTTCGACTACGTCGCGCACACAACCGCAGCCTCCCTTGTATTGGCTGACATAGCGGGCGAGCGATTTGATTTCGGGTGCGGCATCAGCTGGGGCGCAGGGGCAGCCCACGCGTCGCATGACTTCATAGTCGGGGATGTCGTCGCCCATGTAGAGCACTTCTTCGTCGCGGAGTCCGTAGTCCGCGACCCAATCGTCGTAGGTTTCGATTTTGACGGCGCAGCCAAGAAAAACGTCCTTGATGCCCAGCCCTTCGTAGCGGCGCCGGACGGCTTCTGTGCGGCCTCCTGTGATGATAGCCAAGTGCAGTCCGCGTTTCACGGCCAGTTGCAGTGCATATCCGTCCTTGATGTTTGCTGTGCGCTGCGGTTCACCGCCGGGATGCAGGGTAATGGTGCTGGCGCTCAGCACGCCGTCCACATCGAACGCCATGGCTTTTATTTGTGTAAGGTCGTAGTCAATCATTTTCTTGGGCATATTGATGAATGTGCCGGCTCATCAGTTCATATATCTGCCGCAGCACGGGAGAGTCGGCCAGCATCTGTTCGTGGCGGCCGATGACGTTCTGGTCGAAGCGGACAGCCGGACCCGTTTGTGCCTTGCGTGCCGGGAGTTCATGAATTTTGGCTGCGGTTTCATCGATGAGCGGAAGCAGCGTGTCGGAAGGTATGCCCTCTTTTTCGAGCAGACGTGCGGCGATGTCGTAGCAGTGGTTTGAAAAATTGCAGGCGAACACTGCGGCCACGTGTAGCCAGCGCCGGCGTTCTGACGACAGGACATAGACCTGATCGCTCACCGAACGGGCAAGCTGTGTCACCTTCTCGAGCGTTTCCGGGTTATTGGCTTCGATGAAACATGGGATGTCGTGGAAGTTCACCGGCCGCGTTTTGCTGAAAGTCTGCATGGGGTAGAGTACACCGTAGCTTTTCACTTTCCCTTCGAATATGTCCATCGGCACACTCCCGGCAGTGTGCAGGCATAGACTGTCGGGATGCAACGTGCCCCACCGGGCGGCAAGGCCGGGCAGGGCGTCGTCTTTCACGGCGAAGAGGTAACAGTCCGCTTCCGGGAGGGTTTCGAGGTTGTCGGTGGCGTCACAGCGCAACACTCCGGCCAGAGCCTGTGCGGCCGCCAATGTGCGGCTGAACACTCCGTTGACCCGATGGCCGGCTTTGGCCAATGCGTGGCCGATATGCGTCGCTGCGTTGCCCGATCCGATAAGACTGATGGTTTCCATATCACTGCGCATCGTTTGCGGGGCTGTATCCGTTCAGGTGGACTTTTTCCCAAAGAAGCTTTTCGTCGTTCTGCGGTTTGCGTTCCATGCCTTTATGGCCTATTGCGACGATGGCCACGGGTTCCAAAGCTTCAGGCAGGCTGAGCAGTTCTTTGACGATAGTGGCTGATGGCGTCCCGTCGTCCTGCGAGCGGCCGCGCACCTGTACCCAGCAGGCGCCTAGCCCCATGTCTTCGGCTTGGAGGAGGAGCATCGTGGCGGCCACCGATGCATCCTCAATCCACATGTCGCTGACTGTCTTGTCCGCGACGACCACGATGGCCAATGGGGCTTCGGCCACCATGGCGGCACCGCTCGGTTTGCACTCGGAAAGCTGGTGAAGCAGGTCTGCGTTGTCCACAAGGACGAACTCCCATGCCCGCAGACCTTTTGACGAAGGCGCGAACAATGCTGCCTTCATCAACTCGACGACTTGCTCTTCGCTAAGTTTCTCAGGTGTGAATTTACGTATGCTTCGGCGTTTTCGCGCCAAGTCTGTAAAATTTAGCATCTGTCTTTATCTGCAATGTCGCAGCAAACTTACGAATTAAATGTGACACGGACAATTTCGGCGCCATGAAAAGCGATGCAAATGTCATGATAGGGCGGCCGTGCACATGGCAAGGCTTCTTTTACCGGGCGTTTCGAGCGGAGGGACAGGAGGTTGTGCGAGTCCGGAAGCCGCAAAGGAAACAAGTTGCCGGCTGGCGGGAGAAAGGAAACCGTGACAGGAAAAACGGTCACTGCTTCCGTTCGTCCTGTCACTGCGATGGTTGTTTCTGCCAGCCGGCACGTCTGTTGGTGAGTTTTGGGGGCTTTTTTCAGCGCTTAATTCTTTCCTTGTGCAGAAAAGTTTGTTACTTTTGCATAGCCGTATGTTTAGACAGGCATAAAGTTGAGAAAAATTGAGCTTACAGTACAGGAAATCTCCAAGGGTGTCACGTATCGTGGTATCTATATCTTGCTTTTGGAGGAGAAAGACGGCATCCGCAAACTGCCCGTCATGTTGGGCATGGCCGACGCTCACGCATTGCTGCGCAAGCTTCATCCCGAACAGACGGGAGGAGGGCACGACGTGGCAGACGTGATGGCCTCCGTGACCGGACTGTACGGCATTCAGGCCGAGGAGGTGCTGATTTACCGTATAGAACGGGGCGAATTTATGGCTTTCTTGTTTTTCAGCCAGAATAATGTGGTGCGGCATACCATAGCGCGTGCCACCGACGCAGTCCTTGTCGCGCTGACGTATCACTGCCCTATCTATATCAATGCGGAGCTATTCGAGCGCCAATACCTGCGTGAGTTGGGCAACGGTGTCGTTTCGTTTCCCCTGAACGTGCTGAGCCTCGAACTGCTTGAGGACGTGTTGCGGACGGCTGTTGAAAATGAAAACTACGAATTGGCTTCGCAAATCCGTGATGAGATAAACCGTCGCAAATGAAAGAAGTACGTTACTTTTACGCGCCTGACATATCCGTCAGTCCTGTGCTTCCCGACGAAGAGGCCGCTCATGCTGTCCGCGTCTTGCGCCTGCAAGAAGGTGACGAACTTCTCGTGACCGACGGACGAGGCGGACTGTACCGTTGCCATATGGCGTTGGCTTCGGCCAAGCATTGTTCCGTGACAGTCGACGAAGCGCTCCCTTCGCAGAAAGGCTGGGCGGGAAAGATTTGCCTGGCTGTGGCGCCGACCAAAAATATCGACCGGCTCGAATGGCTGGCCGAGAAAGCCACGGAAATCGGTTTCGACGCCCTTTCGCTCCTGCTTTGCGACTTTTCTGAAAGGCGGGTGGTGAAGACCGAACGTCTCGAAAAAATCCTTATTGCTGCCATGAAGCAGAGTCACAAGGCGTGGCTGCCCACGCTCAAAGCGCCAGAACGTTTCAGCGACTTTATACGTCGGCCGTTCGACGGACAGAAGTTCATCGCTCATTGTTACGAACCGTCGGATGTGGGCGTCGTGGAACCTCGGAAGCCTTTTCTGCTTGATGCGCTCCAATGTGGCGGAAACGCCTTGGTCTGTGTGGGGCCCGAAGGCGATTTCAGCATAAACGAGGTGAGGCAGGCCATCGATTTAGGGTTCGTGCCCGTCAGTTTGGGCAACAGTCGTCTGCGGACTGAGACGGCTGGTCTCGTGGCTGTCCACCTGATGCACCTTGTACAAGGTTGCACCAATTTGAATAAGTAACGATTAAGCACATGCAAGCACTGCTTCAGCTCTACCGGCAATGGTGTGGATGCGCACCTGTCAATACCGAACGCCTGCCTGGCGCGGCGAGTAATCGTCAATATGTCCGGTTTTATGCTCCCGAAGGTTGTGAACCGCAGACGGTGGTCGGCGTCATAGGCCAGTCGTTCGACGAGAACGCCTGCTTTGTTTACCTCAGTCGTCACTTTGAGGCGCGTGGCCTTCCTGTGCCCCGTATCCTTGCTGTTTCGGACGACGGGATGCGATACTTACAAACCGATCTCGGTGCGCGTTCGCTTTACCAGGCTCTCCGCCGGGGGCGTGAAAGTGGAGGTGATTACGATGAAGCCGAGCGCGAGTTGATCCGGCGCACCATCTGCCGCTTGCCCGAATTGCAAGTGCGTGGTGCCGAAGGGCTGGATTTCGAACGCTGCCTCCCTCCGGTAACATTCGACCAGACGGCAGCAATGTTCGATCTCAACTACTTCAAGTACTGTTTCCTCCGGGCTACCGAAGTGGACCATGATGAGATGCGGTTGGAACGCGATTTGCAGCACTTGGCCACAGATCTCGTTGCTGATGGTGGAAACACATTCCTTTATCGTGATTTTCAAGCCCGTAATGTGATGTTGGACGATGATGATAACCCTCATTTCATTGACTTCCAGGGCGGACGCCGCGGACCGTTGCAGTATGACGTGGCTTCTTACCTGTGGCAAGCCTCAGCCCGGTATCCACAATCACTGCGCGAGGAGATGGTTTCTGCGTACATCGGTGCGCTGAAAGACTTGATGCCTGTTGATGAAGACGCGTTCCGAAGCCGCCTCCGGCTGTTCGTCCTTTTCCGCGTTATGCAGGTGTTGGGAACTTACGGCTTCCGCGGTTATTTCGAGCGCAAGAAGTATTTTATCGACAGCATTCCGCCTGCCATAGCCAACTTGAAGGCACTGTTGTCAGAGGGGGTATGTCGTCCGTATCCTTATCTTGAAGATGTGTTGCTGCACATGGTCGATCTCCCCAGACTGAATGTCGAGACAGGCACTGCGCCCGTTCTGTCTGCAGCTCCGTCTGAAAAAACGGGAGAACTGGTTGTCCGTGTGTACAGTTTCAGCTACAAACGAGGTATTCCCGGCGATGAGAGTGGGAATGGCGGAGGCTATGTGTTCGACTGTCGCGGCATGCACAATCCCGGTCGTTATGATGCCTATAAAAATCAGACCGGACTTGACTTGCCGGTGATTCAGTTCTTGGAGGACGAGGCGGAAGTGCTGACCTTCCTTGACAGTGTCTATCGTTTGGCCGATGCCCATGTCTGCCGGTATTTGGAGCGCGGTTTCACCGACCTGATGTTCTGTTTCGGATGTACGGGCGGACGTCACCGCAGTGTCTATTGCGCTGAGCATCTGGCAGAACACCTGAACCGGCGGTTCGGTGTCGAAGTGCGGCTCTCCCATCGCGAGCAAGGCATTGCGCGTATATTGCCTGCTGCGAAGAAAGTCATCAAGTGATATACTTTTTTGCCCCAATGACCGTTCAATAGGTATGACGCCTCGGAAAATTCGGTTCTTACCCTTGATGCTTATGATCCTGTCTTGCCTGTTCGTTATGGACGGGCATGCGCAGCGCCGTTGTCATCTGCGAGGCACGGTGCTCGACGATAATGGAGCGCCCGTCGAGCTCGTCACCGTGCGCATCGAGGGGCAAGCTGCCGGTTCCATGACTAACCTGAATGGTAAATACTCGTTCAGTTACTCGGCCAAGGATACCGTGGTTGTCGTCTTCTCACTAGTCGGTTATGAGACGCGCAAGCGCACATTGGTCAATCCTCCGGATTCGATGAAACTCGACGTGCGGATGCCGCCGTTGGGTATCTCGCTTGGCGGAGCGACCGTGCAGGGGCAGCGGATACAGACAGGCACGATGCAGAAACTGACACCTGAAGGTTCAAAACAGATGCCGTCGACCACAGGTAATGCGGTCGAAGAACTCATAGCGACGCAGGCTGGTGTCTCTACTCACAGCGAGCTTTCGTCGCAGTATAATGTGCGTGGCGGATCATTTGACGAGAACTGTGTTTACCTCAACGGAGTCGAGGTCTACCGTCCGATGCTTGTACGGTCGGGGCAACAGGAGGGGCTTAGCATCATCAACAGTGATATGGTGGAGAGCATCGGTTTCTCGTCGGGTGGGTTCGCAGCCCGCTATGGGGACCGCATGTCGTCTGTGCTTGACATTACCTACAAAAAGCCTGAACAATTCGAGGCCAACGTGGCAGCCAGTTTTTTGGGAGCCTTTGCTTATGTCGGTTGGGGCAACGAGCATTTCAGCGTGATGAATTCCGTGCGCTACAAAACGACCCGCTACTTGCTCGGTTCGCTTGAAACGTCAGGAGAGTACCGACCTAATTTCCTTGACTACCAGACCGTGTGGTCGTGGCGTCCCAGTCAGCGTTGGGAATTCGGTTTCATTGGCAACGTATCAGACAATCATTATAATTTTGAGCCTGAGGATCGAGAGACGAACTTCGGAACGATGAACGATGCCAAGTCTTTCCGCGTTTATTTCGACGGAAAAGAGAAAGATCAGTTCAGAACGTATTTCGGGGCACTTTCGCTGACGCGTCATTTCAACAAGTCGACAAATCTGACGCTGAATGCTTCAGCTTTTGCGTCGAAGGAAGAGGAAACGTATGACATTCAGGGAGAATACTGGTTGAATGAGGCGACTTCTCAGGAGCAGCTGGGAGTCGGGACTTATCTCGAGCATGCACGTAACCGTCTGCAAGCCCGCATGTTAGATCTTGGAGTGAAGTTCAAAACCAAGCTGACGGCTCACACATTGGAGGCCGGGTTTGACTGGAAACTTGAACGTATCCGAGAAAACTCCCGTGAATGGGAGATGCGTGATTCCATGGGTTACTCTTTGCCTCATAGCCCAGACAAGCTCATGCTCATTTATAGCCTTCGTTCGCACGACGAAATGCGGTCGAACCGTTTTGAAGCCTATGTGCAGGACACGTGGCGTATGAAGTCGTCCATAGGGTTTTTCACACTCAATTACGGTCTCCGGCTTAGCCATTGGGATTGGAATGGAGAGACACTTTTCTCACCACGAGCCTCATTGGGTTATCTGCCGTCGTTTAATGAAGATCTGACGTTTCGATTTGCGACTGGCATCTACTATCAGGCACCTTTTTATAAGGAATTGAAAGATACGACAACGGTGAACGGTGTGACCACAGTACAATTGAATAAGAACATTAAGTCACAGCGTTCCATTCACTTCGTACTCGGTGGCGATTATACCTTCCGCATGCTGGGTCGTCCATTTCGGTTTACAACTGAGGTCTACTATAAGGCAATGTCGAACTTAATCCCTTATAACGTGGACAATGTCCGCATCGTTTATTATGGTCAGAATCTGAGCAGGGGATATGCCACGGGGATCGACTTCAAACTTTTTGGGGAGTTTGTGCCTGGCGCAGATTCGTGGATTACTTTCTCATTGATGACAACCAAGGAGAAACTTGGTGGACGGTGGATTCCTCGTCCAACTGACCAACGTTATAATTTCTCACTCTATTTTACAGATTTTTTCCCCGGCACAACACGCTGGCGCATGACTTTGAAGGCTGCTTTTGCAGACGGCTTGCCATTCGGTCCGCCGCATTCTGGACGTGAGAAGCAGACATTTCGAGCGCCGGCTTATAAACGCGTGGATATCGGCATGAGCTACCGTTTGCTCAACAACGAAGACCGGCATATTACGCGCGGAATTGGACGGATGTTCCGTAATATCTGGTTGGGCGTGGACGCTTTTAACGTGTTGGGCATTGACAACGTCAACTCTTATTATTGGGTGACTGACATCACCAATACGCAATACGCTGTGCCCAATTACTTGACAGGCCGGCAGATTAGCGTGCGGTTTAGTATTGATTTTTGAGAATGTAAAGTCGTCGCGCTTCTTGTTTTTTTGTTCATATATTCGCATGAATGCGGAGTTACATGATTGTATATCAGCTCCGATATCATTGTTTTGGGTTGCCATATAAAAGGCGTAGAATAAGTTTATGGCATTGTCATAGTTGATTTTAGTGCTTCAATTCCAGCTTCTTGTACTGTGTGATACAGCGAGAAGTTGGACACATGTTTGTGTTGCAAAAGGGAGCGTGCTTGTGGCAGCGCGAGGGTGAACTTTGGCGTGTTGAAGCAAAAGTCTAATGTATAGTGGAAGCTAAATGTTATGAAGGTTGTTGTTGAGTGAGAAGTGCGGAGAGTAAGGTACGTAATTCGGAATTTATTTCTGAAAAGAAAAATAGAGAAGTGGAGGAGTGAAGCAGATTTCCCCAATTTGTTAGTGCCTCGAAATAAAACTGCCCGATTACCTTTTGGCAATCGGGCAGTTAATAAGGGATAGATAATCGGTGGATTAGCCGTTAACCTTAGCCATATGGGCGATAAGCTCGAGGACTTTGTTCGAGTAACCAATTTCGTTGTCGTACCAAGAAACGACTTTAACGAACGTATCAGTCAGAGCGATACCAGCCTTAGCGTCGAAGATAGAAGTGCGGGTGTCACCGAGGAAGTCAGAAGATACGACAGCCTCGTCCGTGTAACCCAGTACACCTTTCAGTTCGCCCTCAGAGGCTTCCTTCATGGCAGCGCAGATTTCAGCATAGGTAGCCGGTTTTGCGAGATTAACCGTCAGGTCGACAACCGAAACGTCGAGGGTCGGCACACGCATAGACATACCCGTCAGTTTGCCGTTCAGTTCAGGGATAACCTTACCTACGGCCTTTGCTGCACCCGTCGAAGAGGGGATGATATTACCGGAGGCAGCACGGCCACCGCGCCAGTCTTTCAGTGAAGGACCGTCAACAGTCTTCTGTGTAGCCGTAGTGGAGTGAACCGTCGTCATCAAACCGTCCGTGATACCGAACTTGTCGTTGAGGACTTTGGCGATAGGAGCCAAGCAGTTCGTCGTGCAGGATGCGTTAGATACGAACTGCGTACCCTTAACGTATTTGTCGAAGTTTACACCGCATACGAACATCGGGGTATCATCCTTGGAGGGAGCGGACATTACTACGTATTTGGCACCTGCTTCGATGTGAGCCTGGGCTTTCTCTTTTGTAAGGAAGAGACCCGTAGATTCAACTACGTACTCAGCACCAACTTCGTTCCATTTCAGGTCAGCCGGATTGCGTTCAGCCGTTACGCGGATGTGCTGGCCGTTTACAATCAGTTCGCTCTTTTCTACGTCTGCCTCGATCGTGCCGGGGAATGCACCGTGCATCGTGTCATACTTAAGCATGTAAGCCAAGTAATCAACCGGGCAAAGGTCGTTGATTCCTACAATCTGGATGTCGCTGCGATTCTGGGCGGCGCGGAAAACGAAACGGCCAATACGACCGAAACCGTTAATACCTACTTTGATCATAACGTTATTAATTAAAAAGTGAATATACTTGATGAATTTCTGAATTTCGACGTCAGTGCTTTCTACTCTTCTTTAATCCGACGCAAAGTTAGCAATTCCTTTTTTATTCAGCAACTAGCCTTACTCATTTTCTTACGAAAAATGATGTCTTTTTTACATTGCTTTCTTGGGCAGTACTGGCTATTTCGTGCTTTGGAAGAGTGAACGTGAATTGGAGCCCACCGTATATGCCGTTGCAGACTGTGATGGTTCCGTGATGTTGGAGTATGGCGTTCTTGACTATTGCCAGTCCGAGGCCTGTTCCTCCCAATTTTCTCGATCGGCCTTTGTCTACGCGATAGAAGCGGTCGAAAAGGTGCGGAAGGTGTCTGGCTTCAACACCAGAACCGTTGTCAGAGAAGCTAAATGTGTAGAAATTGGCATTTTCTGATGTGATGCGGATGAAAATATCTTCTCCGCCTGAATATGCAATAGCATTGTTCGTGAGGTTCTGGAATACTGAATGAAGCAAAGCCGGATCACCGAAAACGTACGTTGGACTGCTGAAATTGCAGTTTACCCTCATTCTGTCCCCGTTGGGCAGTGAGGCCATATTATCGGTGATTTCGCTAATGATCTTGGCAATGTCGACTTGTTGGAAGTTCAACGTAGGACCGGTTTCATCCAACTTTGAAATCGTGGTGACGTCTCGTAGCAGAGATGATAGCCTTTGAGCTTGTGCATAGCTTTTTTTCAGGAAATCTTTGCGGATATTTTCATCCAATTCGGGATTGTCCAGAACAGTCTCGATATACCCGCAGATGCTGGCTACAGGCGTTTTAAGCTCATGGTTGATGTTGTTGGTCAGTTCTCGTTTTATCCTGATTTTTTCTTGTGCTTCATATAGGGCTGCTTGCCGTTCGCGATCGCGGTCTTCTGCCGCCCGTTGCAATTTGGAATAAAGGCGGATGATTTGGTTGGATATATCTCCCAGTTCATCATGAGGGAACTGCTCAGTGGCAGTGATTATCTCTCCTGCTCCGGCACGCACTGAAAATTCGCGTAGTCTGGCGATGTTGCGACCTAATCGCCGGGTAAGGAGATATGCTATGATGCTCAGGAATAATGTAATGAAGAGCATGAACCACAGGAACGTGCGATCGGTCTTCAAGAAATTGATGAGCGACATATTGTATGGCAGGGCCGTACGTATGATCAGGTCGTCGAACCTTGTTGCAGAGTAGAAATACTCGTTTTGTGTGCTGTTTGAAGATCTCAGCGTCGTATATCCGCTTCCTGTCAAAAGCGCTTGTTTGACTTCGGGGCGCTGGTTGTGATTCACACGGTGTACGATGGAGGGCTCTTCGGAGTCGTAAATGACGTCACCGGCTGTATTGATAAGCGTAATCCTTAGATCTGGAACATGTTTGAAGTGCCGTTTTTTGATTTCTTGGATGCTGACATGTTCTTCCAGCAACTCAAGGATTTGTTCATTGGCTGCTTGCAGGCGTGTGTTGACCTGTTCGACTTTGAATTGTTTTTCTCGGCTGTATTGGAAAGTCAAGAAGCAGGCTACGACTACCCATGAGAATGTGAGTAGCAGTATGAAGAGCCGCTGGTGGAATGGGAGAATGGAATTTCTACGCATCGAAGCCGTAGCCATAGCCGTTGCGGGTAATGATGTTGTCGCCATAACGGCCGATTTTCCGGCGAAGGCGAGTGATGTTAACGTCAATGGTTCGGTCAAGCACGATGACTTCGCCTTTCCATACCTTGTTCAGTATTTCTTCTCGTGTGAACACAATGCCTTTGTTGGCAAGGAAGAGAGATAGAATTTCGAACTCTTTTTTTGTCAGGTTAATTTCTTCACCGTCAAGTTGACATGACTTGCGCTTGATGTTTAACACAAGAGTTTCGAATGACAACGTATCGCTTTGAGGTGTTCGAGTCTGGTTCCGGCGGAGAACATTGCGTACCCTTGCCGTGACCTCACGTAATGAGAATGGCTTAGATATATAGTCGTCCGCTCCTAAGTTGAGGCCAGTGACTGTGTCATCTTCTGTGTCTTTTGCGGTACAGAAGATGATGGGAATATGAGCAGTCTCTTCCTTCTCTTTTAGCATTCGCGCCAGCCGGAAACCGCTGATTTGTCCCATCATGACGTCGAGAATGAGCAGATTGTATTTTTCCAAAGGTTTGGTGAGGGCTTCTTCCGCACTATATGCTGTTTCTACCTCGTAGCCTTCTTTCTCTAAATTAAATTTCAGAATTTCGCACAGTGATTCTTCGTCGTCAACGACTAAAATTCTTTGTCTTTCCATGCAGTGTGGATTTTCAATTGTATGCAAATGTACGTAAGAATTTAGAAATAGGTTTTGCTGCCGTCGTGATTTCATAAGAATGTAATATCATCGGAAAACGGAGTGCGCGGTATAAATAAAAAAACAGACAATCCGGTTTTCAAAACCGGATTGTCTGAATGATGTGAGTATGGATTTGTCATTATTCAGCGCGGAGCGAGAAACGCTTGAAGTCTGTCACCGTACACTCCTTATCTGCACCTTTCAGGTATGCGGCTACGCTAAGGTTGCTGTCCTGGATGAATTCTTGATCGAGCAGGCATTGTTCTTTGTAGAACTTTTTCATGCGGCCTTCGGCGATGCGTTCAATCATGTTTTCGGGCTTGCCTTCTTCACGGGCTTTGTCAGCTGCGATTTCATATTCGCGCTTTCTTACGTCTTCGGGCACGTCCTTTTCGCTGATTGATATCGGGTTCATGGCTGCAATCTGCATGGCGACGGCATGACCATATTTTTCGTCAACGGCCTTGTTCAAGGCGACCATCGTGCAGAGGAAGTTCTTGTTCTGGTGGTTATAGCAGGAGATGTTTTCGCTTTCGATAAAGCTGTAACCATCGAGCTCCATCTTTTCGCCAGTGATACCGCTGCGGTCGGTGATAGCGTCGGCTACTGTTCCTTTTCCCATGGGCAGTGCTTTCACTTCGTCCAATGTTTTGCACTTGTGTGCCACAGCTTCATCAAGAATGGCTTGCGTCAGCTTGACGAAATCTGCGTTTTTGGCTACGAAGTCTGTTTCGCATTTGAGGGCGATGATGGCACCAAAGCCATTGTCAACCTTGCAAAGCACACAACCTTCGGAAGCTTCTCTGTCTGAGCGTTTGGCGGCTACGGCTTGGCCTCTCTTACGGATGATTTCGATGGCTTCTTCCATGTTGTCATTAGCCTCAATCAGAGCCTTTTTACAGTCGCCAAGTCCGGCGCCCGTCATTTCGCGCAGTTTTTTAATCTCTTCAATAGTTGCCATTGTGTAACAATTATGTGTCGTGGTTGGGTTGCTTGTCTTAGGCCTCGGTTGTTTCCGTGGCCTCGCTGGTCGTTTCGCTCTTTTCTGCACGAGCCTTGGCTGAGCGGCGGCGAGGCTTAGCGTTCTCGCTGTTGCTTTCGCCTGCTGCTTCAGCATCAACTTTCTCGGCTTTCCGTTCTTCCAGGCCTTCTGCGATAGCGCCGCAGCAAGCGTCAAGGATCACCTCGATGCTCTTGTTGGCGTCGTCGTTGGCAGGGATGACAAAGTCAATGTTGGAGGGGTCGGAATTCGTGTCCACGATACCAAAGACGGGGATACCCAAGCGGATTGCTTCTTTGACGGCGATGTGTTCCTTGCATACGTCGACAACGAACAAAGCGGCCGGCAGGCGTGTCAGGTCTGCAATGGAACCGAGGTTCTTTTCCAACTTGGCGCGCTGGCGGGAAATCTGAAGGACTTCGCGCTTTGAGAGGTTTGAGTAGGTGCCGTCGGCTGTCAGTTTATCGATGTTGGCCATTTTCTTGACAGCCTTGCGGATGGTGGGGAAGTTAGTGAGCATACCTCCCGGCCACCGTTCCGTGACGTAAGGCATGTTGACTGACGTGGCTTTCTCAGCTACGATTTCTTTCGCCTGTTTTTTAGTAGCAACAAACAAAATGCGTTTTCCTGATTTCGCAACTTGCTTCAAGGCTTCCGCGGCTTCGTCGATTTTAGCTACGGTCTTGTGCAGGTCGATGATATGGATACCGTTGCGCTCCATAAAGATGTAGGGAGCCATGGCGGGATTCCATTTGCGTTTCAGGTGGCCGAAGTGGCAGCCGGCCTCTAACAGTGTTTCAAAATTAGTTCTTGACATTTCTTTGGATTTTCGTTTACTTTCTTTTGAGTTGATGAGAGTTTTTTGGAACTCTGACGTTTTTTCAACCAGCCTGCGGGTAGTTCATCAGAAATCTCGCAGGTTTAGATGCTAAACGTTTGTCCCATTTCAGCAAAGGCAGGATGTTAACGTTTGCTGAACTGGAAGCGACGGCGTGCTTTGGGGCGTCCCGGTTTCTTACGTTCAACAGCGCGCGGGTCGCGGGTCATGAAGCCGTTGGCGCGGAGGGCTTTCTTGTCGTCGGCATTCACTTTTACAAGTGCACGGGCAATGGCCAAACGGATGGCTTGTGATTGTCCTGTGAAACCGCCGCCGAAGAGCGTCACTTTGATGTCATATTTGTCGGCCACCTGAAGGAGGTTCAGCGGCTGCTTAACGACAAATTGGAGGATGGACGAGGGGAAGTATTCCGTCAGGTCTCTTTTGTTAATGGTAATCTTACCACTACCTTCGGTCATATAAACGCGTGCGACAGCACATTTGCGACGACCTAATGCGTTAATCATTTCCATTATGGCGTTCCTTATTTATACAGGTTAATATCAATAGCTTTGGGAGACTGTGCTTCGTGCTTGTGCTCCGAGCCAGCATAAACATAGAGGTTGCCAAGCAGGTGAGCGCCTAAGCGGTTCTTGGGCAGCATGCCTTTTACCACACGGTGGATCAGGCGGTCGGCGCCGTTAGGTTTTGCCATGATGCTGGCCGGGGTGCTCTTGCGTTGTCCGCCGGGATAACCCGTATATGCGAGGTAAACGCGGTCTGTCCATTTGTTGCCGGTCAGTTTGACCTTGTCAGCATTGATGATGATCACATTGTCGCCGCAGTCCACATGGGGAGTGAAGTTGGGTTTGTACTTCCCGCGGAGCAGTTTGGCGACTTTCGAGCAAAGGCGGCCGAGTACTTGGTCTGTGGCATCAACCACAACCCATTCTTTGTTTGCCGTCGCTTTGTTTGCAGAAATGGTCTTGTAACTTAAAGTGTCCACTCTTTGTTTGTTTAATTGTTTAACTACTAATTTTTGCGATTCACTAACCGTCTTCCCGGGCCAAACGGGAAAGACTATTAACACGCAGTTTCTGGCGTCGGTGCACCAGTAAATAATAATCGGCGTGCAAAATTACGCATTTTCTTCCGTCTGGCAAATAGCTGGGGACTTTTTTGCGGGTTTGCGCACTATGTCCCCTAATCTTTCCAACCGATGTTTCCAAACAATTGCGGTCGGATTTTGCGGAAGGCGGCTTTCAGCCTGTACAGGAGGAGTGGCAGCAAAAACGGCTTCACTGACAGAAATAACTGTCGGTGAAGCCGTTTTATGAGGATGGCTGACTTTGTTGAGATTAGAAGTCGGCTGATTTAGGCGTGCGCGGGAAAGGTATCACGTCGCGTATGTTCTGCATGCCCGTGACGAAGAGGATGAGACGCTCAAAGCCGAGGCCAAATCCCGAGTGCGGACAGGTGCCGAATTTACGGGTGTCGAGGTACCACCACATGTCTTTCATCGGGATGTGTAGTTCTTCGATGCGCGACATGAGTTTGTCGTAGTTTTCTTCACGTTCCGAACCTCCAATGATTTCGCCGATTTGCGGGAAAAGTACGTCCATGGCACGGACCGTCTTGCCGTCATCGTTGAGCTTCATGTAGAAAGCTTTGATTTCCTTCGGATAGTCGGTGAGGATAACGGGGCGTTTGAAATGCTCTTCGACGAGGTAGCGTTCGTGTTCGCTGGCCAGGTCGACCCCCCAATATACCGGGAATTCGAACTTATGGCCGTTCTTGATGGCTTCTTCAAGAATGCGGATGCCTTCTCCATAGGGCAGGCGGACAAAATCGTGCTCTACGACAAAGTGTAGCCGGTCGAGCAGCGTTTTGTCAATCATCTTGTTGAGGAAGTCGAGGTCATCTTTACAATTATCCAAGGCCCAGCGGACGCAGTATTTTATGAAGTCTTCCGCGAGGTCCATGTTGTCTGTAATGTCGTTGAATGCGACTTCGGGTTCAATCATCCAAAATTCGGCGAGGTGGCGCGGGGTATTTGAGTTTTCTGCGCGGAATGTCGGGCCGAATGTATAGATTGCTCCAAGGGCAGTGGCACCAAGTTCGCCTTCGAGTTGTCCGCTGACGGTCAGTGAGGTCTGCTTGCCGAAGAAGTCGTCGCTGTAATCGATTTTCCCGTCTTCGCTTTTTTTCAGGTCGTAGAGGTTCTTTGTCGTTACTTGGAACATCTGTCCGGCACCTTCGCAGTCGCTGGCGGTGATGATTGGCGTGTTGAAATAGTAGAATCCGTGTTCGTGGAAGTATTTGTGAATGGCGATAGCCATGTTGTGGCGGATTCGGAATACTGCGCCGAAGGTGTTGGTGCGCAGACGCATGTGGGCATGTTGGCGCATGAACTCGAAGGACTGTCCCTTTTTCTGCATAGGATAGTCAGAGCCGCACGTGCCGAGAATTTCGATATCCGTGGCCTGGATTTCGCAGTTCTGCCCGGAGCCTACGCTTTCTACAAGTGTTCCGACAACACTGAGGCAGGCTCCCGTCGTGATTTGTTTCAGAATTTCTTCGCTGAACTTTTCGACATCGGCTACGATTTGCACATTCTTGATTGTGGAGCCGTCGTTGAGTGCAATGAAGTTGACCGACTTGCTGCCGCGGCGGGTACGAACCCAGCCTTTCACGTTGACTGTTGTTCCGAATTCCGAACTTTTAAGGACGTCGATAATCTTCGTCCGTTTTATCGTTTGCATAGGTTGACGTTTTGTTTGCTTTATTCGAAAGCTCCCATGCGGAGCATGTTGACCTCTTTCTCTGTGAGGTATCGCCAGTCGCCGCGTTGTACGTTCTTTTTGGTCAGTCCGGCGAAGTAGACACGGTCAAGTTTGATTACGTGATAACCAAGACTTTCGAAGATGCGGCGGACGATGCGGTTACGTCCGGAGTGGATTTCGATGCCGACTTGTTTTTTGTCTGTCGGACTGGCGTACTCAATGGCATCGGCGCGGATTTCCCCGTCGTCAAGGGTGATGCCTTCGGCTATCTGCCTGAGGTCGGCAGCCGTCACATTCTTGTCGCAGAACACGTGGTATATTTTTTTCTTCATGAACTGCGGATGAGTCAGTTTCGAGGCCAGTTCACCGTCGTTGGTGAGCAAGAGGACACCTGTGGTGTTGCGGTCGAGCCTCCCGACGGGATAGATGCGTTCCGGGCATGCGCCACGCACTAAGTCCATCACTGTCTTGCGGTTTTGCGGGTCTTCGCTGGTTGTGACGTAGCCTTTGGGCTTGTTCAGTAGGACGTAGACCTTCTTTTCGATCTTTACCGGTTTGTCGTGAAATTTGACTTCGTCGGAGCGTAGTACCTTACGGCCGAGTTCCGTGACGACTTCGCCGTTTACGGTTACAACACCGGCTTCAATATACTTGTCTGCGTCGCGACGTGAGCAGATACCTGCGTTCGACAGGTATTTGTTCAAACGGATGGGCTGGTTGGGGTCGAAATTTTCTTCTTTATATTCGCGGCGTTTTTTCAGGTTGTACTTGGCATTGGGGTCATAGCCGGGGCGGCGGCCGTAATGGGGCTTGTACGTGTTGTTATACCCGTAGTTGCGCCGGGATGATTCTTCCTGCCGGTTGAAGTCTTGGCCTTCTGTTTGGGCCGGGTTGCCCACATAGCCTGGAACTGCGTTGAAACGGGGACGGAAAGGACGTCCTTGATTGCTGTTCCTGTTGTCGTACGGGCGCGGACGATAACCGCGTTCGTCGTTGTTGTAATTGGGACGGCTACTTCCGAAGCGGGGCTTGCGTCCTTCGAAAGTCCGGCTTCCGCCTTGTTCTGTGTGGCGGAAGCCACGGGGCTTGAAGCCGTTGTCGTAGTTCCTTTGGGTGTAGCCGCTGTCGTCATATCCGCTGCCTCCGACGCGTTCGCGGTTATTGGCGAACCGGGGACGGTTGCTGCGGTTATAATGGTTGTTACCCCACGAATTATAATCGTTTTGCTTGTTTCTCTCGTTTTGCCAGTAGCCCTCACGGCTGGTGTTTCCAGTGGCATGGTCGCGTCTTGCGCCTTTTTCGAAATTCTCTTCGTTCATTTTGTGTGTCTGTTATGAATTATGTGTAGCCTCGCGGCTATATTTACCGTTTGTTTGATGGGGTTAGATGCCCGTGTAGTTGTGCGGCGTGATGGCGCGGAGCTCTGTCTTGATTGCTTCGTTAACGTCAAGACTGTCGATAAAATGGCTGATGCTCTCCTGTGTGATGGCTTGGTTGGTACGCGTCAATGCTTTCAGGGCTTCGTAGGGATGTGGGTAGGCCTCGCGACGGAGTATGGTTTGGATGGCCTCGGCTACGACAGCCCAACAGTTGTCGAGATCTGCATTAATGCTTTCCTGGTGGAGAAGCAGTTTGCGTAAGCCTTTGAGCGTGCTTTCAAATGCAATTATAGTGTGTCCGAGAGGAACGCCGATGTTGCGGATGACGGTTGAGTCGGTCAAATCGCGTTGCAAGCGCGACACCGGCAGCTTTTGGCTGAGATGGGCAAAGATGGCATTGGCCATGCCGAGATTGCCTTCGGAGTTTTCGAAATCAATGGGGTTCACCTTATGAGGCATTGCGCTTGATCCGACTTCGCCTGCCTTGATTTTCTGTTTGAAGTATTCCATCGATACGTATTGCCAGAAATCACGGTCGAGGTCGATAACAATGGTATTGATGCGTTTCAATGCGTCGAAAGCAGCGCCGAGGCTGTCGTAATTGCTGATTTGTGTGGTGAATTGTTCTCTTTCGAGTCCCAACTTCTCTGAGACAAAACGGTTGCCGAACGTTTTCCAATCATAGCCGGGATAGGCCACGTGATGAGCATTGAAGTTGCCTGTGGCACCGCCGAACTTGGCGGTGATGGGGCAGGCTTTGAGCAGGTCACGTTGCTGTTCGAGACGATAGGCGAAGACGCGGATTTCTTTCCCAAGCCGGGTGGGCGAGGCGGGCTGGCCATGTGTTTTGGCCAGCATGGGGATGTCTTTCCACTCTTCGGCGTAGGCGTTTAGCTGGTCGATGAGTTCTTGAAGCAGGGGGTAGTAGACGCGTTCAAGTGCGTCTTTGAACATCAGGGGGAATGATGTGTTGTTGATGTCTTGCGACGTCAGGCCGAAATGGATGAATTCTTTGAAAGCGTCCAAGCCGCCGATTGCGTCGAACCGCTCCTTGATGAAGTATTCGATAGCTTTGACGTCGTGGTTCGTCACTTTTTCAATGTCTTTCACGCGGCTAGCGTCTTCTTCCGAAAAGCTCTCGTAGATTTTGCGCAGGGTAGGGAAGAGGGCATGGTCGAATGCTGCGAGTTGCGGGAGGGGCAGTTCGCAGAGCGTGATGAAGTATTCGATTTCCACACGGACACGGTACTTCATCAGAGCGTATTCGGAAAAATAGGGGGCGAGCGGCTCGGTCTTTCCCCGATAGCGCCCGTCGATCGGAGAAACGGCGGTCAGAATATCTAAGTCCATCTTCAAATAGTGTCCATATTTTGCGGTGCAAAGGTAGGTATAAATCGCGAGAACGGGAAATATCGCTAATCCTATTTGTGTAGTGTTTTACGGTCCTGTCCGCCTGTGGCTTGAAAAACGTTTAGCCTGTTGTTTTTCACGGAAGGACTATGGGTCTACCGTCGTCCGCTACGCCTTCGACGGAGAGATAGATGTGTTCGCAGCGTGAGTTGTTCCAGAATTCGACAGTAGCCACTCCGTTTTCGTCGGTCTGCACGACGGGGTTCCAATAAAGCGTGCGGCGATAGTCGCGTGCGGGTGGAAGAATGTCGTAGTTTGTCATGCGAAATGTGCTCGGCCGGTTGAATCCTTTGAAGTAGGTGCGGCGTTGTCCTTTTGCTTTGACCGGGAAAGTGTAGTGCGGATAGATGTAGATTTGGATGCTTCTGTAGCTATCAGGTAACCCTAACTTTTTATGATTCAATGTCGAGTTGTCCAGCGAAACGTATACCTCGCTGATTTCGTCGAGCGTGAGAGAAAAGGAGTTATTCACATAGGCGATGTCAAGCTCTAACATGTCGTCGAGTGCCTTTTGATCGATTTTCTTATGTCTGAATGCGAATTGCTGGTTCTTGCTTTTCCATGCTGGTGTGACTATAACCGGAACTTTGTCAAGGCTGTGGTATATGTAAAATTGGCTTCCTTTTATGTATTCGTTAACGATGACCGGATTGTGGAACAGCCATGTGCCGATGAACGGGGGACGTTCGCCCCGGTCGTAGTAGGCATCTGCTATTTCGTCCATATTATAATGTATGTGAGAGTATTTGCCTACGAACGACCGGCTGATTTCCCAGTTCCGCTTACCGACGAATGGCTGTTTCTCTTTTACCGTGACGAGGGGCAGGTTGATTTCGAACGGGTTTTTCGCTGGACTGGTGAATGGGCGGGCATTCTCGTGAAAGTAGTTTTTCGGTTTGCGAAGCGGGAGCAACTCTGTTTCGTAAAATGAGTAGAGCTTTTTTTCAGGCGATAAGAGGCGGTCTACCGTGGGGCGGAAATTTTGTCTCTTTTCCTTGCGCCGCGTTCCGAAGATGAGTATCCATTCGCCTTCGCAGTCGGGGAGCGAGAAGGCATAGTAGCCGTTATCGTCCGTGAGTGTTTGTCCTTTCATCGAGAAGCCCTCTCGGTTGAAAAGGGTGGCGCTTAGTTTGATGTTGTCCACACGGGACAGTTCTTCTCGTCTTTTCTTAGGGGTGAACAAGCCGTCGGCATAGAGTTGTCGAGGCATGACGCGACCGTAGATGTAGAGACTGTCCTCGATGGGCTGTTTTTTGAAGAAAGGGGCATTGCCAGACATTATCTTCCAATCGTATCGGCGCCATCCTTGTACGAGCATCAGTAGGTCAGCGGCTTTGCGGTGGGCGATGTCGTCTGCTTCGATGTAGTATTCCGCATTGCGGACAAAACCTTTCAGTTCGGATGAAAGCAGAAACCAAGTTGCCGCATTGCCGTGGTAGCTGGTCGGCGTGGCATCGGCGTCCATCACCGAGAGCGAAACCGCAGTCTTTGGTGGAGCTTGGATTTGAAGCCTCATCTTTCGGTAAGGGGCAATAAGACTGTCAGCGAAGGTTGCATCGGCTTGGACCAGATCGCGCCCTTCTTTTGGAGCGACGAAGAAAAGGCGTTCAGCCCAGATGCGACCGCCGGCGTCGAAAAGGGTCAGTTGGTGAACACCTGCCGGGAGTGATTGGCGGTCGAATTGACGGAAAGTCGGGATTGTGTCGGTACGTATGGTGTCGAAAGCAAGGATGCGGCCGTTGTGCATGAGTGAAAGGCCGAAAAGTGCGTGGCGGAGCGATGCCGAGGAGGCAATCTCAACCGGGATTTGATTGCCTGCGGTTAGGCCGACAGTCATCACACACCCCGTGTCTTCTGCTTCTGGGAGTACGTAAGAATAGCTTTCCCCCTCATGGATAAGGCGTAGCGAGAGGCGTTCGTCTGAGGGGATGCAAGTGAAGCGGCCGCGGCCTTCGCGTTCGGTGTGGACAAGGCAGAGTGTGTCACCTTGCTGATTGATGAGGCTGGCCGTCACGTCGGGATTGGCTTCGTTCTCGCGGGTCACCTCGAAAGCCACAACGCTCGGCAGGCCACGGACCAGATGGCCTCCCTCGGGATAGAACGTGACTTGTGGCGGCATAGACTTACGCCACTGTCGTTGTTCGCGTCGGGTGAGGCTGTCGGGGATAAATTGTGTAGCCTGGCGGAAATGGTCAAATTCACGTTTGATTTTCATCTGGCTGAACTCGCCTTCTTTTTCAGGGCGCTGGAACACGGGAACTACGCGTGAGAAGATGCCGGGTGCGTCCCAGTTTGTCATGTAGCGGGTAAAGGCGCGCACTTCGTAGAACCCGTCGGTCATTGATTTATGCATTTTCAGGTTGCCGTAGGCCTGCCCGTCTTTGATGGGCCGCTTCTGCTGTTCGAGTACATTCCCGAAGGGATCGACCAACTCTACGTAGAGCACATGGCTCAGGTGGCTTGGACGGCTGGAGTCGGTGCGGACTACGTAGGCCTTGTACCAAATTGAATCACCCATGTAGTAGCCTGTGTTGTCGAGATGGAGGTACACCTTTTCTTGTGGAAAAAGGCGGTTGAAGTTGTCGATGTTCCGCACGAACGTTTTGAGCTTCATCAATGTCGTATCAGTGGGCCGGGTTGCATGTAAACAGCAGGGAAACAGCAGGGCGAACAGGGGGATGAGCAGGTTTTTCATAATCGTAGGTTTATGGTGGAACAGGCGCGCCGGCCTGAGGATGCTTGTCAGGAGTGGCCGTATGGCATTGTGTCCGGGATGTGTGTGTCTGAAGCTTGCTCCTCAAATTTACAAAAGTCTGCGTTTCGGGAGGCTTGGCATAAGTTTATTTTTTACGATTTATCGTTTGTTAGCAGAGTAGTTTCCGAACTTTCGTGTGGAGTTTGGATGTATGGTGGCGGTGAGATGTGTTTTACGAGGTGGCTGACAGAAGGAATCAAGACGGCGACTGGAAAATCTTAGTCGCCGACTAAGAGATGCGGGGCGTCGGATCGGAAAAAGGTGGATGTTGACTTGATGATGATTTCCTGTGACTGTTGGAATGATGAATGTCACGACGGGGCACACATATATAATATATAAATGTGTATGGCGTCAGAAAGCGCAACGAGCGCCTCCGTCCGCAAATGGGACGGGGGCGCTCGTCATGGGAATCCGCCATGAGTTTAGAGCGGATACTTTTTAAGAATGGGATCGTCGTACTGGATTTGCAGCTCGCGTAACTGCTTCTTCAAATCAGCCGTGAGGGCTTCGGTGCCAGGTTGGCCGTAGATGTTGTGGACTTGGTTGGGGTCTTTTTCGAGGTCGTAGAGTTCCCAGACGTCAATATCGTTGTAGAAGTGGGTCAACGTGTAGCGTTCGGTGCGGATGCCATAGTGGCGCTTCACCATATGCTCTGCCGGATACTCGTAGTAGTGGTAGTAAACGGCTTTGCGCCAGTCTTTGGGGTGCTCACCTTTGAGCAGGGGGACCAGCGAGCAGCCTTGGATGTCGTCGGGGATGGGGGCGCCGGCCAGTTCGAGGAAGGTGGGCGCGTAGTCTATGTTCTGGACGGGTTCCTCAATGTCTCCGCGGGCGTCGAGGCCTTTGGGGAGCATCATGACGAGTGGTGTGTTGAGCGACTCTTCATAGATGAAGCGCTTGTCGAACCATCCGTGTTCGCCCATGTAGAAGCCTTGGTCGGAAGTGTAGACCACGAGGGTCGAGTCGAGCAGGTTGCTTTCTTTGAGGTAGTCGAGCAGGCGGCCGACGTTATCGTCAAGGCTTTTGAGCACCTTGGCGTAGTCACGCATGTAGCGTTGGAATTTGAATTCAGCCAGTTCCTTGCCTTTCAGGTTCTTGGCGTTGAAGTCCTCGGTGAGTTTGTTATAGAAGGCGTCATACTTGACACGATCCTCAGGGTCGAGGCGGCCTATCATGCTTTCGTAGGTAGGAGCCAAGGGCGTCTTGGTCACACCTTTTGTGTACATCTTTACATCGTAGGCCATGTCCATGTCCTTAGCGATATTCATCTGCTGGGCGGCTGCGGCAGGACGGCCTTCATAGTCGTCGTAGAAAGTCTCGGGCAGGGGGAATGTCTTGTCTTCGTAGAGGTTGAGGTACTTCAATTCCGGAAGCCAAGCACGGTGACAGGCTTTGTGGTGGACGAAGAGGGCAAAAGGTTTTGAACGGTCACGCTTGTGCTCGAGCCAGTCGATGCTCTTGTCTGTGATGATGTTGGTCACGTAGCCCTTTTCGCGCACCGTCTTGTTTTCCATGGTGATGAAGTCGGGGTTGTAGTAGTCGCCTTGCGCGGGGAGTATGTTCCAGTAGTCAAATCCTGTGGGCGTGCTCACCAGATGCCACTTGCCGATGATGGCGGTCTGGTAACCTGCCTTTTGCAGGAGTTTCGGCATGGTCTGTTGGCTGCCGTCGAAAACGCCGTGTTCGTTGTTCGTGAATCCGTTTTTGTGGCTGTGCTTGCCGGTGAGCATACATGCGCGGCTGGGTCCAGAGAGGGAATTGGCTACGAAACTGTTGACGAATTTGACACCGTCGGCAGCAATGCGGTCGAGGTTGGGTGTTTCGACGTTGCGGTTGTCGTAGCAACTCATCATTTGGGCGGTGTGGTCGTCCGTCATGACATAAACGATGTTATATCGTCCTTGGGCGGCAGCCATGGCGGGTAGGGCGCAGAGCCCCAGCGTGCATAGTCCGGTTGGTTTCATCCGTTTTAAAGTTTAGGTAAATAAAAACCTGTGGAAAGGCCTCCGTGTGTAGAGTGCCTTCCCGCAGGTGGTGAGTTTGAATGGTTCGGATTAGTCTTGCTTGATCATCGAATAGACGATGTCGATCACCTGTTGCCCCAAAGCGTTGGCCGCTTCCATTGTGGGAGCTTCGGAATAGACGCGGATGATGGGTTCGGTATTGCTCTTGCGGAGTTGTACCCACTTGTCGGCAAAGTCTATCTTCACACCGTCGATGTCCGTGACTTTCTCGTCCTTGTAATGTTCCTTGACGCTTTGCAGGATAGCCAAGATATCGGTTCCCGGCGTGAGGTCGATGCGGTTTTTGGCGATGTAATAGTTGGGATAGGTGGCGCGGAGTTCGCTGGCTTTCATCTTGCGTTTGGCCAGATATGTCAGGATGAGGCCGATGCCAACAAGGGCGTCGCGGCCATAGTGGGCGGCGGGATAGATGACGCCGCCGTTGCCCTCGCCGCCGATGACAGCGCCTGTTTCTTTCATTTTGGTGACTACGTTGACCTCTCCGACAGCAGCGGGGGTGTATTGGCATCCGTACTTCTCGGTCACGTCGCGTAAGGCGCGAGTCGAACTGAGGTTCGAGACGGTGTTTCCCGGTGTGTTTTGGAGTACGTAGTCGGCTACGGTCACGAGCGTGTATTCCTCGCCATACATGGTGCCGTCCTCGCAGATAAGCGCCAGACGGTCAACGTCGGGGTCGACGACAAAAGCGATGTCGTGTTCTCCCTTGCTCATAAGAGCCATGATGTCGTGGAGATTCTGTTCGAGCGGCTCAGGGTTGTGGTGGAAGTCGCCGGTGGGCTCTGTGTAGAGACCTGTCACTTTCGAGACACCCAATTGACCCAACAGCTTGGGCAGGATGATGCCACCAACGGAGTTGACTGTGTCGATGGCTACACGGAAGTTTGCTTGGCGGATGGCGTCGACATCCACGAGCTCGAGGTTCTTGACCAAATCGATATGGCGCTGGTCGTAATAGAAGTTCTTAGTGTAGTTGCCGATGTGGTCAACGTCGCAATATGAAAAATCGCCCTTGTTGGCTAGGCGGACAATTTCGGCCGCTTCGTCGGCTTTGAGAAATTCGCCCTTTTCGTTGAGGAATTTCAGTGCGTTCCACTGGCGGGGATTGTGGCTGGCCGTGATGATGATGCCGCCACAAGCCTTCTCCATCGTGACGGCGATCTCTGTGGTCGGTGTCGAAGCTAAGCCGATGTTGAGGACGTCGAAGCCCATGCTGAGGAGTGTTCCGCAGACGATATGCGAGACCATCTCACCCGAAATGCGGGCATCGCGGCCTACGACAATCTTGCGGGTGTAGTTTTTACTGGCCTCTGCTCGCAGTGTGGCGTAAGCTGTGACCGATTTGACAATGTCGAGAGGACTGAGGGTGTCACCCGGCTTGCCGCCGATCGTGCCACGGAAGCCTGAAATGGATTTGATGAGTGTCATGGTATGTGGTTTTTATGCATTTGCTATAAGTGTATCCGCTGCTAGCGGAAGACTGTGGCAAATGTACGGAAAATTCCCGATATTGCTCGCTTTTCCCGTTTATTTTTTTGACAGTAGCATCGCTTTTTTTCTTACAAATACAGTTCACGCTTTACGCATTACGTTTCGGACTGAAATAAGGCGATTTTATTCGACATTCGTTCCTCGTTACGATGTGTTTTTGCTTAATTCTTTTCGTGTTTGATTCAGTTGGTCATTTCCTGTAATTATTTGTCGTTTGTTGTTGGTGTGCTTAGTTTGATGCAGTTATTTATTATAATTGAGGCTTGTGGCATGGATTTAATGATGGTTGTAAAAATGTTTTCACTTCTGGCGGGATGCTTTTGCAACAAAGAGAGAGCTGAAGCTTGGTCGGTTAGTTGAAAAAACGTAAGTTTGCATACATTCCCTATAATTGCAAAGCAAACTGGCGGGTATGAAACTCATTCCATAAATAAATATGAACCTTGAAAAAAGATTGATTAGCGCATGAAACGTTTTTTAATTTTTTTCTTCCTGACGGCCTGTACTTGGCCGACGTGTGGCGGACTGCGTGCCCAAGTCAACCCGACTCCGCAACAAGTGTCGCCTCTCAATGAGGAGCGGTGGGTGCTCCCCGAACATTATGCCCTCGACCTTGGCGCGGGAGTTACCGGTCCGTCACGAGAACGTTTGTCCCGAATGTTTCCCGAGGCCGCTCCGAGTGCCAGTTTCAAAGTCGTGGCTGGTGTGAAGGGTGATCGTGCCGTACGGCGCGTGAAGGGGAAAATTCCTTCCCATGCCGAAGGCTACTATCTCCGCATGGATGCTGACGGCGTGACGGTAGCTGGATCTGATGCCCGTGGGCTGCTCTACGGCATTGAGACACTCCGTCAACTTATGGCTGATAGTACGGTTTGTTCTGTCGAAGTGACTGACTATCCCGATGTTCCTTTTCGTGGTGTGGTCGAAGGCTTCTACGGTACGCCGTGGACGCATGAGGCCCGTTTGAGACAACTCGATTTTTACGGGCAGAACAAGTTGAACGTCTATCTATATGGCCCGAAAGATGACCCCTATCACAGTGTACCGAACTGGCGGAAACCTTATCCTGAGAAAGAGGCGGCTCAACTTCGCGAACTTGTGGCACGCGCCAAGGCGAACGGCGTTCTCTTCTATTGGGCCATCCATCCCGGAGCTGATATCAAATGGAATGCTACTGATCGCGACCTGCTGTTGGCGAAGTTTGAACACATGTATGAACTCGGTGTGCGCGCCTTTGCCGTATTTTTTGACGATATTTCGGGCGAAGGTGCAAAGGCTGACAAGCAGGCCGATCTGTTGAACTATATTGACGACAACTTCGTAGCCAAGAAGGGCGATGTGGCTCCCTTGGTGATGTGTCCTACGGAGTATAATAAAGCTTGGGCCAATCCTGCTGGCGGTTACCTGCACACCTTAGGTACGAAACTGAACGACGACATCGAGATCATGTGGACGGGCAACAGCGTGGTGCACTGCATCGACAAGGCCTCGATGGAATGGATCAATGACCAGATAGATCGGAAAGCCTACATTTGGTGGAATTATCCCGTTTCCGACTTCTGCCGCGACCATTTGCTCATGGGGCCTGTTTATGGCAACGGGTTAGACATCAAGGACGACGTGGCTGCTTTCGTTTCTAATCCGATGGAGCATGCCGAGGCGTCTAAAGTCGCGCTTTATTCCGTGGCGGATTATGCGTGGAACATGGATGAATACGATAGCCGACAGTCGTGGCAACGCGCATTGCGCACCCTGCTTCCTAATTGTGCAGAGGAGTTCCGCACGTTTGCTTCACATAGTTCGGACCTCGGCCCGAACGGCCATGGATTCCGTCGCGACGAAAGCGTGGAACTGCAACCTTACTTGGCCGCTTGGACTGATTCGAAAGGGGAAGATGAACGTGCGGCTATGGCCGTTGCTGCCGAGTGTGGCAGACTTTCTGCGGCGGCAGACGTTTTGCTAGCCGACAAGGAAAACGAATCATTGATTCGCGAGATGGCGCCATGGCTCCGGCAGGCACGTCTTGTTGGAGCGTATGGACAGGCCGTGGTGGGCATGAACGTGTGTTTGGAGAATGGCAATTCGATGGACTTTATGCCACTCTACCGCCATGCGCATGCTTTGCAGCAGTTGATGTATGAAAACAGCGAGTCGTCGAACCAGAATCCTTATCAGCCAGGCGTAAAGGTTGGCGGTCTTGTTCTCTTGCCTTCATTGAACAAAATGTTCACTTATGCGGCCGTCGAATATAATCGTCGTGAGAACGCAGCCTTGGATACCGTGGCAGAATATCAGCCCTATACATTAGAGTCGACGGTTCCGCAGTTACGGATACAGCCCGTCAGCGGTAAGGGGAACGAAGTGCGTGTCTCGCCATCGAACGAGGTGATTACATGGCCTTCCGGAGCTTCGCTGACTGTGAGAATGGACAAGGTGCGTACGCTGACCGGATTGTCGTTTGACCTTGGAACTACTGACATTAGTTCTGATTTTAAGCTTGACGCTTCGGCGGACGGCACAGAATGGATTTCTATTGGACTCATCCAGCAAGAAGGAAAGACAACCGTCCATACAACGAACGAGATAAGCGGTATGCAAGCAGATCGCATCCGTCTGACTAATGTCAGTGGAAAGGAATTGAAAGTCTATCTCCGCAGCTTTAAATTCACAAAGCGCAATCAATAATGACAGTGGAGTCATATGATAATTAACGAGTTTGCGGCGGGCTACGGAAAGTCCGCCGCAAACTAACGTTAAGAGATACGAATATGCTTAAAACATGGCCACGATTCGGAAAAGTAGAATCGTTGTTTTAATGGTAATTTGTATATTTGCAACCGCCTTAAATCGCAAGACTGTTAAGCCTTGCATCGCGACGGACTTCATTCTAACATTACTTAAATAATAATATATGAGAAAAAACACCTTTACGCAAAAGACAATTCCACTTCTCGTCATGTGTGTGATGGCTTTTTGTGTTACGCTACCGGTAGCGGCGCAGTTGAAGTCAGGTGCCACTTATTCGATTGAGAGTGTGAAGGATGGGACCCGTATAACAAACGGCGACCAGACAGCCAATAATGTTTATCTGTTTCTCGATGATGCAGACAGTGAAAGTACGGGTCAGCAGTGGACGTTGCTTTCCGTGGATTATGCGAATTCGACGTGGGTGCTTTATAACGCGACATCCGGAAAGGCTGCCGACATGGCGCTCGACGGTGGTTCCAGCAAGGCCGGGCGTTTGTTGCAATGGACAATTACAGGTTCGAGTAATCAAATTATACAAATCAAGGAGGTTGATGGACAGTCTGGTGTCTACCAGCTTTTGAATGGTAACAATGCTGCGCAGGTCGTCACTGTACAAGACGGGGGAGATCTGAGATTGGGAACTGACCTGTCGTCTGACGCCACCTTTTTCCGCTTTAACGAGCTCGATGTCGAGGCGCCTGTCCCGCCTTGTACGAATATGACCTATATTATCTCACCGGTGACGGATAACGGGACACCATTGGCTTTGAGCAGTCAAGGACAGGATACGCCCAATTCGCCCATTTCCGTAGTCGCTATGGACGAGACGGACGATAGCCAGAAATGGCGCTTCGTCGAAGCAAGTGGTGGTTTTCAAATGGTCAACGTCCAGTCGGGCTTGGCCATGGATTTCCCGACCCAGTCGGGAGCAGGAAGTAACATTCTGCTTTATACGCCTAATGTGAACAACAGCAACCAGCAGGTGAAATTCAATGAGGTCACCGGTGCTCCCGGTACCTATACGCTATGTGTGTCGAGTAATTATACGACATATTATATGCAGGCAGGCACGAGTGGAAATGCGACTCTGACAGCCGACCCGTCGCAAAACAACACTTATTTTACGTTGACGTCGGTAAATAGCTACATGCCGGAAACCGCTGAGTGGGAAGACGAAACCATCTTTGCCATCAATAAGGAAGACCCCAACGCTACATACATGCCTTATGCCTCGACCGACAAGATGAAGGCCGACGCCCGTTTTGATAAACCGTGGCTACCAGCCACCGGGGCCGAAATGCTCGACCTGAACGGCGTGTGGCGTTTCAAGTATGTGCCGAGTCCGGACGAACGTCCGATGGAGGACTTCTATGCAGACGATGCCGACGTTTCGGATTATGACACAATCTCAGTCCCCTCGTGTTGGGAGATGAAAGGATATGACAAACCTATCTATGTCAATGTGGGTTATCCGTTTGTGGACAATCCTCCTTACATACAAGTGAGTGCTTCCTACACGGATGCAGGCATGGGGTCTAATCCCGTTGGCTCTTACCGTCGCGAGTTCACCCTTCCCGAAGGGTGGGAAGACAAGGAGGTGTTCATCAACTTTGAGGGCATTTACAGCGCGGCTTATGTGTGGGTAAACGGCCACGAAGTTGGCTACACGGAAGGTGCAAACACAGACGCTAAATTCGACATCACTGCTTATGTGCGTCCTGGAACGAACAACGTGTCGGTCCAAGTCTATCGCTGGTCTGACGGATCCTATTTCGAAGGTCAGGACATGTTCCATATGAGCGGCATCCATCGTGACGTTTACCTCATTGCTACGCCGAAGACTTATGTGCAGAACCACGTTATTCGTGCAGAACTGGACGCAGACGCAGGATACACGAGCGGAACAATGACGGTGCAACTCGACATGGCCAAACGTCAGGAGGGGACAGCCAGCAAGAAAGTCACCGTTTCTCTATGGGATAACGAGGGCAACGATGTTGTGGCTCCACAGACCGCTAACTTCGTTTTTGGCGCAGATGATTCGACATTAAGCCAGACAGTGACGTTTGATCTTTCAGGACTGAAACTTTGGTCTGCTGAAAAGCCTAACCTTTATACAGTTGTCGTTTCACAGGCAGACGCTGATGGAGCCGAGGAGTCCGTCTTCTCGACGAAGTATGGTTTCCGCCATATAGAGATAGTGGATGGCCTTGTGTATATCAACGGAGAGCAAGTATATTTCAAGGGCGTTAACGCGCAAGACACCCATCCCATCACGGGACGTACCATGGACGTGGCTACGATGTTAAAGGATGTTCAGATGATGAAACAGGCGAACATGAATATCATTCGCGCCAGCCATTATCCGCGTCAGCCGAAGATGTATGCCATGTTTGATTATTACGGTCTTTATTGCATGGACGAGGCTGACATTGAGTGTCACCACAATTGGACAAGCGGCGGATCAATGATGACGAACTCCTCGTCGTGGACGGCAGCTTATGTGGACCGCATGATGCGCATGGTGAAACGCGACATTAACCATCCCTCCATCATCTTCTGGTCCTCCGGTAACGAGTCTGGTTCCGGACTGAACTTTGCTGAGATTTATAAGGCTACGAAGGCCGTAGACGACCGTCCTGTGCATTATGAAGGTGCTACTCGGGACGGACAGCATGACGAGGCGACCGACATCTATTCGACGATGTACAGACCCGTGAGCGAAGTCTCGTCGATGGCCAATAGCAACCAGCCCCGTCAGCCTTACTTCATGTGCGAGTATGCTCATGCCATGGGTAACGCAGTCGGTAATCTGAAAGAGTATTGGGATGTTGTTGAAAGCAGTCGCTATGGCATCGGCGGATGTATCTGGGACTGGGTTGATCAATCAATCTATGCTGCCGAAGACATCAAGTCGGGCAACCTCACTGTGAACGGTTTCAATAACTATAAGTCTGGATATGACTTTCCGGGACGGACGTCGGATGGTATGCAGGGCAACTTCTGTAACAACGGCCTCCTTACGGCTGATCGCGCATGGTCTGCCGAGTTGACGGAAGTGAAGAAGGTTTACCAGTATGTCAAGTTCGACGATTTCGACGAGCTGTCGAATACCTTGACGCTTACCAACAAGTATGACTTCACCAACCTCGATGAGTTTGGTCTACGCTACCGCTTGTTCGAAGATGGAAGCGAGGTCGCTACGGCCGAGCTAGTTATGCCCGAAACCGAGCCGGATGCCTCCGCGGACATTCCTGTTGAGATTACGTATTCAAAGAAATCAGGCAAAGAGTATTTCATTACGTTCGAAGCCTATCTGAAAAATGCCACGTCGTGGGCCGATGCCGGTTATGTCATTGCCACCGAGCAGTTTGCCCTGTCCGATGAGGAGCGCGTCCTTCCCGAAGTCTCTACGTCGGCTACGTTGACGATGACCGAAACGTCAACCGCCGGACGGGTGGATATCAGGGGAGAGAACTTTACGATGCGTTTTGTTAACGGTCATTTGCAACTTTGGAACTATACGTCAGCTGATGGCACGTTTAATCCTCTCCGCGTCAGTGACAATGCGCCGGACAGCCGTTATGTCAACCCGTGGTTCTCTGACTATCGTTATATAGAAAACGATCGTTACAGCGATTCTTCCGACGGAGAGACAACCTACGACTATCAGGCTACGCTCAGTGACGACAGGACGCGTGCCACAGTTGAGGTCAACGTGGACGGTTACAAATGTCCCTATACGATTGTTTACGACATCTATGCGAATGGTGTGGTTGACATGAACGTCACGTTCCGTCCTATTGTGGCCGGTCTGCGCCGTATTGGTTTGCAGATGAATTTCGACCGTTCGTTGCAGAATGTCGAGTACTACGCTCGCGGCCCGTGGTCCAATTATGTCGACCGTAAGACCGGTTCGTTCTTCGGACGTTACACCACGACAGTCGACGACATGTTCGAACCCCATCCCCGTCCGCAGAGCACCGGCAACCGCAGCGACTTGCGCGAGCTTATATTGACGAACGAGGGCGGTTCGCGTGGCTTGAAAATCGAGACCGAAGGCCGCGTCGACTTCTCAGTCCTGAACTATGAGGATAATGATTTCAACAGGGGTGAGTACACGCCGTTCCACCCTTACGACTTGACGAAGGCCAGCACAGTTGTGGCCCACTTCGACTATATGCAGGAAGGTTTGGGCAATGCGAGCTGCGGCCCCGGTCCTCTTGATGAGTATCTTTGCCCCTCGTCAGGTGAGTATTCCTATACGTTGCGCTTCACGCCCATGCTCAATGGCGTAAGTGTGGGTATCGACGGTGTGGTCGATCGTGCTGAGATCCGTTATGACCGTTTGGCCGACGCCGTGACCTGCCGTGGCGATTTCGCACCCGGAACACGCTTTGCCCTCTACAATCTGGGCGGCGTCCGTATCGCCTCACAGCAGACGACAGGTGCTGTCAGCGAGGTCAGCCTCTCGCTCGAAGGTCAGCCCCGGGGTTCCTACATCCTTGTGGTCGAAGGCAACGGTGCGCCTCGTACGCATAAGTTTGTGAAGTAATTAGATTCCTTTTTCGTTGAGGGGCGGCATCCTGGTCAGAATGCCGCCCCTTTTTTGTGTTCCAGGCTTGTGCCGGTATTCGAAATTAACTGACCGGTCTGGCTACACAGGTCGTGAAAGTGGGCAGGCTTACAGTAAATCCCGTTCGGTTGACAGAATTTTCTGTCGCTGTGACGGGACTTCCTGTCACAGCATCCGTCATTGCACGCTTCAATGGTCTGCTTTCCATGTGGCTGGTTGTCTGATCTCTTCTTGGAGGTGCATCTATTTCGTCGGGCTAAGGAACATAAAGTGCGCTTGCCATCTCTCATGTCCGCTGTATTCCGTATTTTTGTTCGTCATTTGCAAAAAAGATGGCTTCTTCAGGTTTCAATTTCAAGCAATTCCATGTGGCGCACGACCGTTGTGCCATGAAAGTAGGTACGGATGGTGTGCTCCTTGGGGCTTGGGCCGGTGTCGCCGGTGCGAGCCGTGTGCTCGACGTCGGTTGTGGTTCGGGGTTAATAACTCTGATGGTGGCCCAGCGGACGGCTGCGCATGTCGTCGGTGTGGAAATCGATGCGCCCGCGGCTGAGCAGGCCATCGAGAATGTGACTGCCTCACCATGGGCTCACCGGATCGAAATCGTTCATGCCGATGTGTCAGACTTATGCCCGGACGAGAAGTTCGATCACATAGTGTCCAATCCGCCTTTTTTTGCCGAAGATCTCCTTCCGCCAGACGTAGCTCGTGCCCGAGCCCGCCACACGGCCGGTCTGACTTTCGAGCGCCTTTTTCGCGAAGTGTCCCGCTTGCTCGTCGCAGGTGGACATTTTCACGCCATTGTTCCCACTTCAGCCTATGATGCCTTCGCTTTTTGTGCGTGGGAGCAACGGCTCTATCCTTACCGCCGTACGGACGTCGTTACGCGGCCGGGAAAGCCCGTACGCCGGGTACTTGTCAGTTTCGCCGGAGGGAAGGAAAAGCCGGTTCTGCGTGATGAATTGGTACTTTGTGATGCTCGGGGTTTGCGGACGGCCGACTTTCAAAAGCTGACGGCCGATTTTTATCTGTGAATGTAGTCCCGTTTTTTTTCGTAACTTCGCCACGTTTTCATACGCCATTTTCCCAATGAAGATAATCGCCATTGCCAATACCTATCCGGCATACAATAAAACGGCCTTTCCTGCGTTTGATAAGGCAGAGGAGCCTGTTGTCTTTTCACATGCCGACTCCGCGCTGCTGAAAGACGGTAAACCGTTTTTCATTCCCGAGTTCGCAGAACCCTGCACATATCAGGTTGAACTGGTTGTGCGCATTTGCCGTTTGGGAAAGAGCATTCCCGAGCGCTTCGCTTCCCGCTATTACGATGGCGTGACGGTGGGCATCGCCTTTACGGCGCAAGGATTGCTCGAACGCTTTTGCCGCGTGGGGTATCCTTGGGACTTGGCTACCGGGTTCGACGGTGCAGCCGCTGTGGGTAATTTCGTTCCGACCGAAGGGCACAACCTGCGCGACTTGCATTTCTGCCTACAAGCCGGCGGCGTCGAGGTGCAGCGCGGATGGAGTGGCGATATGCAGTGGAGCATCGACCGCCTCATTGCCCATGTCAGCCAGTTCTACACCATCCGGCAGGGCGATCTCATCTTTACCGGAGCGCCCGTGACTGCCAGGCAAGCCGTTATCGGCGATCGGCTCGAAGCTTATCTTGATGGCGAGAAGCTCCTTACGATAAAAGTAAAATAAAGTGCAGAGAATGAACCTCTCGTTCCTTTTGCCCCGACGCAGTTGGTTGGTGTGGCTGTTGCTCTTTCCTTTGACGGCAGCACGGGCCGACGGCTTTGTTGACCTGCGGTCGTCTGACTATCCTGTGGATAGCATCTTGCCTTATTATACGACCGTCGTTCCGTTGGGAACGGCTAATTTGCCGACGGCTTGCCAAGTGAGGATTGATTATCCGGAGTTCGCCCCTCTTTCTTCGGCCGAAGTAAAAAAACTCGAAGCGTGGGGCGTTGAGCTGCCCGACACGTTGGAGGTGACGACACATCAAGGCACGGTTCAAAAGCAAGGTCAACTCGATGTGGCTGTTTTGCCTTTCGTCATTCACGATGGACGTCCTTCCCGTCTGACGTCGTTCAAACTCGTTGTTGAGGCTGTTCCGTCTGCCCGTCGCACGTTTGTCCGCTCGACGTCGGAGCGTTGGCGGGCATCTTCGGTGCTGGCTTCCGGCCGATGGGTGAAAATCCGTGTGACGGACGAGGGAATTTATCAACTGACAACGTCCCAACTTGCAGAGATGGGTTTTTCTGCCCCGTCTCGAGTACGGCTTTATGGCTATGGCGGGCGTATTCAGCCCGAAACCTTTGATTTCGAGTCGGACGATTGCCCACCCGATGACCTCGAAGAAGTGCCCCTCTATCGTCGCGACGGTTCGTTGCTCTTCTTCGCCGAAGGCACGGTGCGCTGGACGCTGGACGGCACGACGTGGACACATGCCAACAATGTCTATTCGAACTATTCTTATTATTTCCTGACTGAATCCGACGAGGCCCCGGCTCAATTGGAGACACTTCCTGAGGTGAGCGCCTCGGTTGTCGTTGATGAAGTGACTGGTCATGCGCTCATCGACAACGATGCATACAGTTGGTTCCGCGGCGGGCGGCGTTTCTATGACAGTTATGATTTTGCCACCCGTGGCGACCGGACACTCTCTTTGGCAACACCCGATTTTGTCAGTGGCGGAACAGCACAGGTGGCCGTCAATTTCGCCGCAGCCAGCAGCCGTAGCCGTACGTCAATGTCCGTCGCCGTAAACGGCTCATCCCTTGGGACGCTGACTACCGCTACGCTGAGTCAATACCAGCTTGCCAATGAAGACAGTGAGACGTTCACCACGACCAATCTGGCTGAGGACAATGTGTTCGAATTGGCTGCCACGTCAGGTAATGCTGCCCGTTTGGACTACATCCGGGTGAGCTATCCGCGCCGCTTGGCCGTATCGGCCACACCTTACGTATTCACTCGGCCAACTGCCAGTGCTGTCACGTTCCGCATTGACGGAGCTACCGCAGATACCCACCTGTGGCGCATTGGCCGGGCAGGAGATCCGACAGCCGAAGTGCCTGTCCAGTTTTCGGAAGGCACATTGACTGCCACCGTGGCCGATGCAAGTCGCCGCTACATTGCTTTTAACGCTTCGGCAACCTATCCTTCACCGACAGTGGTGGGCGAGGTGGACAACCAGAATCTTCATGCCGACCGCAACATCGACATGGTAATTATCGTGCCGGCCAGCGGCGCGTTGACAACCGAGGCCGAGCGACTGGCCGAGGCGCATCGCAGCGTTCAGGGACTGAATGTGAAGGTGGTGCGTGCAGACCATATATATAATGAGTTTTCGTCCGGAACGCCTGACGCTACTGCCTATCGTCGCTATCTCAAAATGCTCTATGACCGGGCCGGCACAGACAGCCTGCCACGTTTCCTCCTGTTTTTCGGCGACTGTCTGTGGGACAACCGTACCGTCACGCCGGATGTCAGAGACTATAATCCAGACGACTATCTCCTTGCGTATGAAAGTGATAATTCCGTGCATGAAATCAATTGCTATGTGACGGACGACTATTACGGTATGCTCGATGACGGCGAAGGGGAAAACATCCTGCGCGAGAAGATGGATTTGGCCGTGGGGCGCTTCCCATGTCATACAGCCGACGACGCCCGCATCCTTGTCGACAAATCCATTGCCTATCTGCGCAACGAGCAAGTCGGCTCATGGAAGAACCAGATTTGTTTCATGGCTGACGACGGCGACAGCAATTTGCATATGGAGGATGCGGATGCAACGATCAGTAGCATGGGTGATTTGGCGGATAATTTTGCCGTACAGCATATTTATTGGGATGCTTATCCGCGTGAAGCTTCGTTGACCGGTTACAGCTATCCTCAGGTCGAAGAGCGAATCCATCGCTTGATGAACAGTGGCGCATTGGTGATGAACTACACCGGGCACGGCGATCCCGTGCAACTCTCGGTCGAGGCTCCAGTAGGCATCAACGATTTCCGCGAAGCCCGCTCCCCGAATCTTCCCTTGTGGGTGGCCGCATCATGCGAGGTTATCCCGTACGACGACATAGAAGATAATATCGGTCGTGCAGGTATGCTTAACGCCGATGGTGGAGGAATTGCTTTTGTTTGTGCTGCCCGCACTGTGTATTCAGACCGTAACCGCGCGTTCAACAGCGCCTTTATGCGCTATCTCATGACGCCTGCTGAAGACGGCAGTCGTTGCACTTTCGGCGAAGCCCTGATGCAGGCGAAAAACCGTCTGGTCGAAACGTCGGACCGGACGTCGAACCGTGTCAAGTTCGCCCTGACGGGCAATCCCGCCCTGCCGCTGGGCGCACCTACACTCGACGCCGTCATCGACAGTATCGATGGGCATGCCCTTTCGGCTTCGGACGGTGGAAATATGCAGTTGCGTGCCGGGAGCTTGGTGCGGTTCAGCGGTCGTGTCCTCTCGTCCGACGGACAAACCCACGAGGGTTTCAACGGCATTGTCAGCGCCACGGTGTATGACCGCGAGGAAACCATTACGTGCCGCAACAATCCTGGCGACGACATCGAGCCTCACCAGTATTCCGAACGGACAAAAGTCTTGTATGAAGGCAGCGACAGTGTGCGCAGTGGCCGCTTCTCGTTTGTTATGCGTGTTCCTGTTGATATCAGCTACTCGTCCGCTCCGGGGCGCGTCCTACTTTATGCCGTCAATACCGACCATACGCAGGAGGCCAATGGCTCGAATTCGCGTTTCTTCTTCGACGGAACATCCGACGACATGTCCGGCGACACCCTTGGCCCTGACATTTATGTCTATTTGAACCGCGAAGATTTTCCTGACGGAGGACGGGTGGGGACGACACCCACTTTCTTTGCGCAAATCGCAGATTCGAGCGGCGTGAACACCACAGGCAACGGCGTCGGGCATGATTTGGAACTGACGCTCACCGGGCCGATTTCGGGCAGCTATGTCCTGAACGATTATTTCAGCTACAACCTTGGCTCTGCTACGGAAGGTGTGGTTTCTTATACACTGCCGGAACTCGAGGAGGGACATTACCGTTTGCAGTTCCGGGCGTGGGACATTCTCAATCACCCCACCACCAAAACGCTGAACTTTGTGGTCGTGAATGGACTTCCCCCGCAACTCAGTGTCCGCGCTACTGAGAATCCGGCTCGTTCGTCCACCACTTTTGTCCTGAGTTTTGACACTCCGGGATCTGAGGGCACTTTTGCGGTCGACCTCTATGACATGTCGGGCCGCCATGTCTGGACGCAGTCTGTGACGGGTGCCATGTCGTCAGCAGGCATTTCCATACCCATGGGTGTTGGCGGTGGCCTGGACGCGACGGTTGGCGGCGGCGTCTACCTTTACCGAGGCCGTGCCACAGTGGCTGGCGTGACATATACGACGGAAGCCGAGAAATTGATAGTACTCAAACAATAAAAGCCTATACTCCGAGTTTATAAAATATATGAGAATTTTCCCTAAGATACTCCTGACCTTGGCCGGCGTGACGACTGCTGCCTCTGTCGCTGCCGATGAGAAAGACGTATTCAATCCCATCGTGACCTCTGTCATTTCGCAGAGCATTGCGCCCGACGCGCGTGCCGGCGGTATCGGTGACGTGGGTGCTGCCACCGACCCTGATGTCAATTCGCAGGCATGGAACCCGGCCAAATACCCGTTTTGTATCAGTCGCGCGGGCGTAGCCATTAACTATACCCCGTGGTTGCGTTCCATAGTCAACGACATCAACCTTGCCTACATGGCAGGCTATTACCGCATTGGCGACTATCAGGCGATTAGTGCTTCCGTCCGTTATTTCTCGTTAGGTTCGGTGTCTACGTCGGACGACATGATGACCATCAAACCCTACGAATTGGGGGTAGACGTGGCTTATTCGCGCATGTTGAGCGAGACTTTCTCGGCCGCCGTCGCCTTGCGCTACATGTATTCCGACATGTCGGGGCACTACGATGACCAGGTGACCGCCGGTTCTGCTTTTGCAGCCGATATTGCTTGCTACTACAACAATTATGTCATGATGGGTAACCGCGAGTGCCAGATAGCTTTTGGCGTCAACATCAGCAACATCGGCAGCAAAATCAATTATGGCGAGGACTACTCCTATTTCATTCCAACCAACCTCCGCGTCGGCCTGAACTACATGATACCGCTGAATGAGTTCAACCGCATTTCGTTCAGTGCTGACGCCAACAAGCTGCTCGTACCCTCACAACCCATTCAGAATGACGACGAGTCGGATGAGGACTTCCAGGACCGTGTGCAGCAGGAGTACTACGACGTTTCGTCCATCTCCGGCATTTTCAAGAGTTTCGGCGATTCGCCCAACGGCTTCAAGGGTGAGCTCGAAGAAATCCAATGGTGTGTCGGTGCGGAGTACACCTATAATGACAAGTTCACCGTCAGGGCAGGTTATCACCACGAGAGTGAAAGTCAAGGTAACCGTAAGTATTTCACCTTTGGTGCAGGCTTCCGCATGAGTGTGTTTTCGATAGATGCAGGTTATGTCTGGTCGACCGCAGCCAGCAACCCGCTCGACCAGACGTTGCGCGTGTCGCTCGCTTTTGACTTTGACGGTATCAAGGACCTGTTCAGCGGCCGTCGTTAACTCGATAAGAAAAACGGAATGAAGATCAGAACTGGTTTTGGCTTCGACGTGCACCGTCTTGTTCCCGGTCGCGAGTTATGGCTCGGCGGCGTGCGCATCGAACATGAGTTCGGCCTTCTCGGCCACAGTGATGCCGACGTGCTCATCCATGCTATCTGCGATGCCCTTCTCGGTGCTGCCGCCTTGCGCGACATCGGTTATCATTTTCCCGACACCAGTGCCGACTATGCGGGTATTGACAGCAAGGTTCTCCTGCGGCGGACGGTCGACTTGCTTGCCGATCGTGGTTATGCAATCGGGAATATCGATGCCACAGTCTGTGCTGAGCGTCCCAAACTCAATCCCCACATCGAGCGGATGCGTGCTTGTTTGGCTGAGGTGATTGGGGTGGATGTCGACGACGTTTCGGTGAAAGCCACCACCACCGAACATCTCGGATTCACGGGGCGCGAGGAAGGCATTTCAGCCTATGCCGTAGTGCTCATAGAGCGACGGTGAATTCCATCGGGATTTTTACAAAGCCATGTTTGGCAGGCCTCCTGTCCGCGTGGCTTTTTTTGTGTACTTGCAGGATGAACGGTTTGTGCATGTCGGCGTGGCGCCGTCAAAGTGGGGCGAGAGACTGGCCGCATGGTAAGCAGAAGTCCGCGCACCGACTGACGGATTTTGTTCTTACAATCGGAAAAATTATTTTACGGTACAGCGCGAACTTTGTTGTGCAGCCCGTGAATTCTGTCAGCCTGTTTGGACTTTCTGTCAGCCGTCTAAAAAATCCTGTCAGCCGTTCCGTTACGACAAATGGCCGGATTGTGGTCCGGGCATAACTTCTCTTATCGTGGAGGAGTGGGGACGTCCGTAGCAGCTCTTCTGTCGTCCGGACGCGGGAAGAAGTCGAAGACTTGGGGCATATCTGCAAGCGAAATCGCAGGATATCTGGATTTTGTAACAGGCCGTTCCGTCTCCGTATCGTATGAATGAAAGAAACTTAATAATTTATAGCAATGTGTATGAAACGAAAACTGATTTCAGCTTGTTTAGGTGCAGGTGTGATGGCTGTTTTGAGCCTGTTTACACAACGCGCCGCAGCCGCTTGTGTCCTCTCGGATGCTGACACTCTGACACTCATGACATACAACGTGCGTAACGCCAATGGGCTCGACGGTGTGCAGAGCGTGGAACGCGTGGCTGCCGTGATCCGGAAAAGTACTCCTGATGTCGTGGCGGTGCAGGAACTGGACAGCGCAACGGCGCGTGCCAAGGGGGCATACATCCTTGGTAAGCTGGCTGCCGCTACGGGTATGACTGCGACTTACGGTCCTGCCATCTCGTTCGACGGTGGGAAATACGGTCTCGGTCTGCTCAGCAGGCAGCGTCCCCTTTCCGTGCGTCGCGTGGCCTTGCCAGGTCGTGAGGAACGTCGGACGATGCTCCTTGTGGAGTTTCCGGATTATGCCGTGGCTTGCATCCATTTTTCGCTCACCGAAGCCGACCGTATGGCTTCGTTGCTCCTTGTCCGCGAGGCTGTCGTTGGCTTGAAGGACAAAACGGTGTTCATCGCAGGCGACTGGAATGCTACACCTGGGAGTGATTTTATCAAAGGCATTGAGGAAGACTTCGTCCTGCTTACTCGTTCGGACGAGGCCTCATATCCGGCCGACGCTCCTGAAATCTGTATCGATTATATTGCTGTCGATAAAGCACATGCTGACGACTGGATGCTGGTCTCGTCTCAGACGTTGCCCGAGGGTGTCGCCTCTGACCATCGTCCGAAAGTCGTCCGTCTTGTACGGAAGTGACTGCCAAACCTATGTCGTCACTTTACGTGAATCCCCCGGACAGTGTTCAAACGCTGTCCGGGGGATTCACGTAAAGTGCGGTCGTATCTTACTTTTCCTGTGGCACAAGGTAGCGGTCGCCCGTTTCACGGACGATGGCGCGGTTGTAGCGTTCCGGATATCCAGGTCGTTCGGGAGGCGTGGCAAGGCCGTCTTCCGTCAGGGTAAAGCGGCCGTTCTTTTCCGGCTTCACTACTTGGTCGTTGTGCTTCACGATGAGGTACTCGCCCAGTCGGCGCCACTCGCGGAGCATCTTGCGCGACATGCGGTTCGTGTATGTATCAAGGAAAGCCTTGCAGCTGTCGGGCGAAGTTTTGAGGAGGGCTGCGGCGCGTGCCTCCACTTCGTCCTGTTCGCCCAGGAGGCGTGCCTCGATGCGGTCGCGGCGTGCCTCCACGTCGGGGAAGAGGGCGCTGTAACGCGGATAGGTCATGTTAGCCACCCAGTTGCAGACCCAGAAGGCTGATTCCCATGAGAAAGTTACGTCGTTGGCTGTTCCTTCGGCGAAGCATTCCGGCACGTTTGTCGTGCAGCAGTAGATTGGCGTATAAGGTGTCGTGTTGGCATCGTCGTTGCCGAACCAAAGCACACCGCCGATAGCGTCAGGCAGCCACGAACGCATTTGCGATACGAATGTGAAACCTGACTGCTGTGTCGAGATGGGTCGTTCGTTGAAGTATTCTTTGCCATCCACTTTCCACGAAAGGGGGGTCGGGCGATACGGGGCGTCGTACGGGCCTGCGCCTATGTCCTTTTGAGTGTCGAAGGGAGTGCCTTCGTAATGGTCGCGCATGCTCATCATGACGTCGTGTACGGAGAGCTTCTTGTTCGGTTTGACGAAGAGTGGCATCGGTTGGCACGACTCGGAAATCGGTTTGCCTGCGGCATAATCCAGATAGCGGTCCATGCCGTCAGCCCAGCGGTTGAAGAAGCTCCACACACGTGCCTCGCAATAGCGTTGCATGCCGAAATCTGTCGGACTGTAAGCGGCAGCGAAATCAAACTCGCTGTCTTTCCCGTCGAAGTAACCCTTTTCGCGTGCAAATGAGATGACGTCTTCCGAGCACATGACGTTCTGTTTGTCTTTCCGGTTGAACTGTCGGATGCGACTTTGGTTGGCATGGGCACTGATGCAATCGTCCGGTACGCGGACGGCCACCCAGACGGCTCCCTTGCGGCCGGGACCTTTGCCGATCATTTCCATGATCCACGCCTCGTCGGGATCGGCGATAGTGAAGCTTTCACCCGAAGAGGCATATCCGTACTGCTCGACGAGCGACGTCATGACGCGGATGGCCTCACGGGCAGTCTTGGCGCGTTGCAGGCCGAGGCTCATGAGGCTCACGTAGTCAATGATGCCTTCGGGATCAGTGAGTTCGGCACGTCCGCCGAATGTCGTTTCACCGATAGTGACTTGGAACTCGTTGATGTTGCCGATGACGCTGTATGTCTCCGGAGCTTCGTCAATTTCGCCGAGATAGTGGTTCGTGTCGCCATCGACGATGCGTCGTTTCGTACCTTTGGGATGATGGGCCGCGGGAAAGCGGCGTAGCGTGCCGTAGAGCCCGTAATTGTCGGCGCTGTATGTGACGATGACTGAGCCGTCGGCCGAAGCTTTCTTGCCGACGATGAGGTTGGTGCAAGCTTCGGCACGTTGGGCGTGGCCAGCGAAGAGAAAGGCAGCAGCCGTGCAGAGCAGGCCAAAAAGGGAATTTCTCATATGGTAAAGGCTTATATGTAATAGTGTGTGGGCATCAGCAGGCTTTGAATGACATGTCCAGCCCTTTGACGGAGTGAGTGAGTGCGCCGACAGAGATAAAGTCGACACCGCATTCGGCATAGTCGCGAATGGTGTCGAACGTGATGCCGCCGCTGGACTCGGTCTCATACTTGCCGCCGATCATGGCGACAGCCTTACGGGTATCGTCGACCGAGAAGTTGTCAAACATGATGCGGTCCACGCCGCCGTGGGCCATCACTTGGCGGATTTCGTCGAACGAGCGTACTTCTATTTCAATCTTCAAGTCTAGGCCTTTCTCTTTGAGATAGCTGTGGCAACGGTCAAGTGCTGCGCCGATGCCGCCGGCAAAGTCTACGTGGTTGTCTTTCAGCAGAATCATGTCGAACAATCCGATACGATGGTTCACGCCACCGCCGATGCGGACTGCCTCTTTCTCCATCATGCGCATGCCGGGGGTCGTTTTCCGTGTGTCAAGTACCCGGGTGTGCGTGCCTTCCAGCCGCTCTACGTATTTGTGTGTCATTGTAGCGATGCCGCTCATGCGTTGCATGATGTTCAGCATCAGGCGTTCGGTTTGCAGGAGGCTGCGTACTTTTCCTGTGACGACCATGGCCACATCGCCGGGACGGACGTGGGTGCCGTCATCAAGGAGCACCTGGACCGTCATTGTCGGGTCAAAGCGGTTAAACACTTCTTTGGCGACGCGCACACCGGCGAGTATGCCTTCTTCTTTTATCAACAAGTGCGACTGGCCGGTAGCCTCTTCGGGGATGCAGCAGAGGGTGGTGTGGTCACCGTCGCCAATGTCTTCCGCGAAAGCCAGGTCGATCAGTCTGTCGTTCAGTTCGTCTACACTGTACATAGGTTCGTGATTTTTATAGATGGATATGTTGGTCGCAAAATTACGTCTTTTCCGGCAAAAACGCCGTCAGGAAGTCCGAAAAGCGCGTCGTGTGTCGTATATTTGCCGATGCGTGCGGACGGATATACCGTCGCACGTAAAAAATGTAAAGTCAGAAACAAGAGATTTAGCAATCAGAAGATGAAAACCGTTTTCCTTGTTGTCGGGCGGACGACCGACCAGTACTTGGATGCCATGATTAAAGACTATATAGGCCGGGTAAAGCACTATACTCCGTTCGAGATGCAAGTTGTGCCGGAGTTGAAAAACACGAAAGCACTTAGCCCGGAACAACAGAAAGAACGGGAAGGTGAGGCGATACTCAGACAAATTCAGTCCGGCGACCGTGTAGTCCTGCTCGACGAGGGAGGTCGCGAGTTTCGTTCGACGGACTTTGCGGCCTACCTGTCACAAGCACAGATGGGCGGCCAGCGGAGGATAGTTTTCGTGGTGGGCGGGCCGTATGGCTTTTCGCCGCAAGTCTACGCCGCTGCGCGTGAGAAAGTATCTCTTTCGCGCATGACGTTTTCCCATCAGATGATTCGCTTACTTTTCGTGGAGCAGTTCTATCGGGCTATGACGATTTTGCGGGGGGAACCTTATCATCATGAGTAGGCTGGCACGGGTGTGGTGGAGCGTCTTCGCCCTGTTCCTGTTCGCAGTCGGAATGAGGGCTGAGCGTTTCCGTGTGATGGAATGGAATGTTGAGAATCTTTTCGATACCTGTCACGACGCCGGTTCTGACGACAGGGAATTTCTCCCCGGCGCCGAACGGGACTGGAATAGTCCACGCTATTGGCGGAAGTTGAAAATGATCAGCCATACGATTGCCGCTGTCGGCGGGAGTCGTCCTCCGGAGTTGGTTGCTCTTGTCGAGGTGGAGAACGACAGCGTCTTGACCCACCTGACGCGTCGTAGCCTGTTGCGGCGCTTGGGGTATGAATATGTGATGACGGCCGGTCCTGACCCGCGCGGCATTGATGTGGCCTTGCTTTATCAGCCGCTGCGCTTTCGGATGATAGCGGCACGCTCCGTGCCTGTTGTCGTCAACCGGAAGCGCCTGCGTGACGTGCTTCACGTCGCGGGGCTGATTCCGACGGGCGACACGCTCGACATCCTTGTCTGTCACCAACCCAGCCGTGCCGGAGGATCCGAGGCGCAACGCCTCAGACGGGCCGCCGCGCGGCGCCTGCGTCAAGTGGCAGACTCGGTGATGAGACTTCGTACCGTGCCCCGGATTCTGCTCATGGGCGATATGAACGATGAGGCCGCAAATCCGTCGCTCAGGACCGATCTGGCGGTAGTCGTACCGCCGGAAGAGAACCTTCCGGTCCGGCCTGACGCGCTCTATGTGTTGAGTCACCGGCTCTGTGGGACTGGCGGTGTGCGCGGGACGTATAAGTATAGGGGGGAGTGGAACCAGTTGGACCATCTTGTCGTCAACGGCACGTTGCTTGATGCCATGTCGCGTTTCCACACTGGCGCTGATGCTTGCCGCATTGCTGTTTTCGACTTCCTTGTCCATCCCGACCGTACATACGGTGGCGTCGTGCCCGACCGCACTTACCTTGGCCCGTTTTACAATGGCGGCGTGAGCGATCATCTTCCGCTCTTCGTGGATTTTGAAATGCGGCTGTGAGTTTTGCGCCTGGCACTTTTTTTGTAGCCTATCGGGTAAAAACTTAGGCGTATGGCATTCATTGATTATTACAAGATACTGGGTGTGCCCAAAGACACACCGCAGAGTGAGATCCGCACGGCTTACAAACGCCGCGCCAAGCAGTTCCATCCCGACCTTCACCCCGACGACCCGAAGGCGAAGGCCAAGTTTCAGGCGCTGAACGAGGCTTACGACGTGCTGAACGACCCTGAGAAGCGTAAGAAATACGATCAGTACGGCGAAAACTGGCGCCAAGCCGAAGCTTATGAGCAGACCGGGCAACAGTGGGGTGATGCCGGCAGTGCTTCGGGGTTTGAGGGTTTTGACTTCAACCAGTTCTCGGGCAGCGGCTTCTCTTCGTTTTTCGAAGAGCTCTTTGGCGGCCGGCGGCGTGGAGCATCGGGCGGTTCGCGTTTTACCGACTTCGCTTCAGGGGCGCCAGCGGGCGCTAACATCCAGGCGACAGTGGACATTGACATGTACACCGCTTTGCTCGGAGGCGACGTCATCCTGCAAACCAGGGGCGGCAAGCTGAAGCTGCGTGTCAAACCGTGTACGCAGAATGGCTCGAAGGTACGCCTCCGCGGCAAGGGTTATGACCGGGGCGACGGCACGTATGGCGACCTTATCCTGACGTATAATGTCAAGCTGCCTGCCACATTGACAGCCCGCCAGCGCGAATTGCTGGAAGAGATGCGTCGCAGCGGACAGTAAAAGGCCGCAAAGGAAGCGCAACGATGTACGAGAGTGGCGGCCGGCCGTGACGGGGAGTGATTCCTCTGTCACGGCTGGCCGCTTTTTTTATGTTGGCAGGTTGGGGGATGCAGTGCCCTGTCGCGGTTCCTCCCTTACAGGTATCCGTTGTGCACGGGTCGATGTGAAGGCTGTGAAAAACGGAACGGGTGATTGAAAATCTTGTCAGCCTGATGAAATTCCGCAGGCGGCTGACAGAAATTACGGGACGGCTGACCGTAAGACCGTAAAGGGCAACAGAGAACTGCATCCGCGCCGTTTGCGCCGTAACGGTAAGTCCTCGACTCAACGGGTGGCCATTTTGGCCCGTCCCACATTGCCTGTAATGTGCGCTGAAAGACTGCCAGGCAAGCTAGCCTGGCCATCAGACGCCAAAGTCCAACCAGTGGAAAGGTTTTTTATGTCATAAAAAAATAGCAGGCCGGTAACAGCTATTCCAAGGGAATAGCCTAAATTTGCAGATAGATAATACGTTATGTCAAAACCCTTAGCAGAACGCTTGCGTCCAAGGACGCTTGATGAATACGTAGGGCAAGACCATCTTGTCGGGCCGAACGGCATTATCCGCAGGATGATCGAGGCCGGCCGACCGGCTTCCATGATTTTGTGGGGGCCACCCGGCGTAGGCAAGACCACCTTGGCGCAAATCATAGCGCGGAGTCTGCGCGCTCCCTTTTATACACTGAGCGCCGTGAACTGCGGCGTGAAAGAGGTTCGCGACGTCATAGAACGTGCCCGCTCCGGGCGTGAGCAACCTCTCTTTGACAGTGTGACTCCCATTCTTTTTATCGACGAAATTCACCGGTTCAGTAAATCGCAGCAGGACTCCCTCTTGGCTGCGGTGGAGACAGGGACGCTCATACTCATCGGTGCGACGACCGAAAATCCCTCGTTCGAGGTGATACGTCCATTGCTCTCCCGCTGTCAAGTCTATGTGTTGAAGAGTTTCGGCAAGGACGATCTTCTCCGGCTGCTTGACCGTGCCCTGACCGGTGATGTCGAACTGAAAGAACGGCGCATCACTGTCAGCGAGACGCAGGCCTTGTTGCGCTATTCAGGCGGCGACGCCCGCAAGTTGCTCAACATTCTTGAGCTTGTGGTGAATTCATTCGGCCCGGATGCAGAGGCCTGCATCACAGACGCAGCGGTCGAGGCCTGCTTGCAGCAGAACCCGGCAGCCTACGACAAGGGTGGGGAAATGCACTACGACATCGTTTCGGCCTACATCAAGAGCCTGCGTGGCAGCGACCCCGACGCCGCCCTTTATTGGCTGGCACGCATGATCGAGGGGGGCGAGGATCCGGTATTCATTGCCCGCCGCCTGCTCATCGCAGCCGCCGAAGATGTCGGCCTGGCCAATCCCAACGCCCTCTTGCTGGCCAATGCGGCGTTCGATGCTGTGGCGAAAATCGGGTGGCCTGAGGCGCGCATCCCTTTGGCCGAAGCCACAGTTTATGTAGCGGCGAGCCCTAAAAGCAATTCGGCATATATGGGCATCAATGACGCCGTCCGTTTTGTCCGGCAGACGGGCAGTCTTCCTGTTCCGCTCCATTTGAGAAACGCACCGACGCAACTCATGGCTGAACTTGGGTATGGCGAAGACTATAAGTATGCACACGATTATGCCGGTCATTTTGTCCGTCAGCAATATCTCCCTGAGGGGCAGGACGATGCCCGTTTCTGGCATCCGCAGCCCAATCATCAGGAGCAGATGTTGGCTGCCCGGATGGCCGCACTGTGGGGAGAGCGCTATGCTTCGCCTGAGTGCGCCATGCCGTCAGATGCTCCGGGCGGGCAAGAAGTTAGGAAATAAAACTTGTCGATTAATAAAAAATCTGTATTTTTGCCGTCAAAAATATGAAAGAAACAGTGGGTAAAACAACCAATCCTGACTATATTTTCGAAACAAGCTGGGAGGTCTGCAACAAGGTAGGCGGAATTTACACGGTGCTTTCATCGCGCGCCAAGACTATGCAAGACCTCATGGCAGACAAGGTGTTTTTCATCGGTCCCGACCTCGGGCAAGGAGATGAACCTACTACCGATTTCCATGAAAGCCAGACTCTGATGGCCAAATGGCGGGAAACGTTGGCCGAAGAAGGTCTGAAATGCCGTGTCGGACGGTGGAATGTCCCCGGTCAGCCCATCGCTATTTTGGTGGACTTTACGCCGTTTTTCGCTCAGAAAGACGAAATCTATACCAAGGCCTGGGAATTGTTCCAAGTGGATTCGCTCCATGCCTATGGCGACTATGATGAGGCTTCGATGTTTTCCTATGCTGCCGGACGTGTGGCTGAGTGTCTCTGTCGCAAGTGCCTTCCGAAAGAGGCCGCCGTTGTCTACCAAGCACATGAGTGGATGTCTGGTCTGGGAATGCTTTTCCTGAAACACCATGTACCTCGGGTGGCGACGATATTTACTACACATGCCACGAGCATAGGCCGTTCGATTGCCGGAAACAACAAGTTGCTTTATGAGTACTTCCCGGGTTATAACGGCGACCAGATGGCGGCCGAATTGAACATGCAGTCGAAACACAGTATTGAGAAACAGTCTGCACACCGTGCTGATTGCTTTACGACGGTGAGCACATTCACGGCCCGCGAGTGCGAACAACTGCTTGACAAAGCGCCAGATGTCGTCTTGCCCAACGGTTTTGAGGCTGATTTCGTACCTCGTGGGAGCGCGCTCAGTCAGCGCCGTCGCCGGGCACGTCAGCGATTGTTCCATTTGGCAAACTGTCTGACGGGACAGGATTGGGCCGACGATACACTTGTGGTCTCTACGTCGGGACGTAATGACTTCCGGTGCAAGGGATTCGACGTGTTCATTGACGCGCTGGCAAATCTCCGCACCGAGGCTCCGGAACGCAGCGTGCTTGCACTCATCGAGGTGCCTTGCTGGGTGCGCGAGCCACGCAAGGAACTTGTCGGGCGTATACATTCCGGGCTTCACTACACCACACCGCTCGAAGAGCCTACGCTGACCCATTGGTTGAATAACATGGACGACGACCGCATCCTCAGCATGCTCCGCCAGAAAGGGCTTACGCAGCGCGACCCGTCCGGGCGTCTGAACGTCCTTTTCATCCCGTGCTACCTTGACGGTGCCGACGGTGTTCTGGACATGCCTTATTACGACGTGCTAACTGCCAGCGATCTGTGCGTTTACCCCTCTTACTATGAACCTTGGGGTTATACGCCGCTTGAAGCAATCGCTTTCCGCACACCATGTGTCACGACAGACCTTTCAGGCTTCGGACAGTGGGTAGACAGTCAGCTGGGACGGCAAGGAACTATCAGCGACAGTGTCGCCGTGCTTCACAGAACCGACCTTAACTATTTTGACGTAGTTCATGCTGTCGCAGACTCGGTTCACGAGATCTGTGGCATGACCCCTACGCAGCGGACATCACTTGGGCGAAAAGCAGCCGCTATGGCTGAAAAGGCGCAGTGGAAACATTTTATCAACCACTACTTCGAAGCTTATGCCTTCGCCTTGTGCAGAACGGCACAGAAGTGATAGCATAAATTCTAACAAAGACAAAACAAATCACAACCTAAGCGCTATATGAACGTAATGACAAGCAATGCCAACGCACCAAGTTGGCGAGTGATCACGGTGAAATCCCGCATTCCCGAATCGTTGAAGAAGCTCGACGTAATGGCTCACAACCTTTGGTGGAGCTGGAACAACGAAGCGTTCGATCTCTTCCGCAGTCTTGACAAAGACCTTTTCCGTAAAGTCGGTCAGAATCCTGTCGAATTGCTCAATCGTCTGAGCTACGACCGTCTGACGGAGCTTTCCGAGGATGAACGCCTCATGGCGCGCATTGATGCTGTTTACGCTATATTCAGCAACTATATGTCTGAAAAGCCCGATACGAAGCGCCCTTCTGTGGCTTATTTCTGTATGGAGTATGGCTTTTCTCATGTGTTGAAGATATATTCCGGTGGTCTCGGAATTCTTGCCGGAGATTATTTGAAGGAAGCTTCTGACAGCAATGTCAACATGTGTGGTGTCGGCCTGCTCTATCGTTATGGCTATTTTACCCAGACGCTTTCGATGGACGGCCAGCAAATCGCTAACTATGAAGCTTTGGACTTCGATCGCCTGCCTATCGAACGTCTCCTTGACGAAGCCGGAAACCAAGTTATCGTTGACGTACCATTCCCTAACTATCAGGTACATGCTTATGTATGGCAGGTGAACGTGGGTCGTATCAAACTCTACTTGCTTGATACGGACAACGACATGAACTCCGAGTTCGACCGTAAGATTACGCATACCCTTTACGGTGGTGACTGGGAAAACCGAATCAAACAGGAATACCTTCTCGGTATCGGTGGTATGCTCATGCTTAAAAAGCTAGGCATTCAGAAAGATATCTACCATTGCAATGAAGGACACGCTGCATTCTGCAACGTGCAGCGTCTTGTGGATTATGTGGAGGGCGGTCTGACATTCAATCAGGCCCTTGAATTGGTGCGTGCCTCTTCGCTTTATACGGTCCATACCCCGGTTCCTGCCGGCCACGACTACTTCGATGAGTCGCTCTTCGGCAAGTATATGGGCAGTTTCCCTGTCCGCCTCGGCATTACGTGGGATGAGTTCATCGGCCTCGGTCGTACCAATCCCGAGGACCATGGCGAACGTTTCTGCATGTCGACTTTCCTTTGCCGCACCTGTCAAGAAGTCAACGGGGTGAGCAAGCTTCACGGCAAAGTCAGCCAGCAGATGTTCAGTGCAATCTGGCGAGGTTATTATCCCGAGGAAAGTCACGTCGGTTACGTAACCAATGGCGTGCATTTCCCCACGTGGAGTGCCAAAGAGTGGAAACACCTTTATCATAAGTATTTCGACAAACGTTTCGATGCAGACCAGAGTAATGCTGACATTTGGGCAAAAATCTATGAGGTGCCCGACGAGGAAATCTGGCAGACCCGCGTTCAGCTCAAGGCGAAACTCGTTGAATATATCCGCGCCCGGTTCAGTGAGACGTGGCTGAAAAACCAAGGTGACCCTTCGCGTGTTGTTTCGCTCATGGAGCGCATCAATCCTAATGCTCTACTCATCGGTTTTGCCCGCCGCTTTGCCACGTATAAACGTGCGCATTTGCTCTTCACGGACCTCGATCGTCTTTCGAAGATCGTCAACAATCCCGACTATCCCGTTCAGTTCCTTTTCGCCGGTAAGGCTCACCCCGCTGATGGCGCTGGTCAGGGTCTCATCAAGAAGATTTTTGAAATTTCCCAGCGTCCTGAGTTCCTTGGAAAGATACTCTTCCTCGAGAACTACGACATGCAGTTGGCCCGTCGCCTTGTTTCGGGTGTAGACATCTGGATGAATACGCCGACCCGTCCTCTTGAAGCTTCCGGAACGTCGGGAGAGAAAGCGCTGATGAACGGCGTTGTCAATCTTTCAGTGCTTGACGGTTGGTGGCTCGAGGGTTATCGAGAAGGCGCTGGTTGGGCTTTGACGGACAAACGCACTTATGAGAACCAAGAATACCAAGACCGTCTTGACGCGTCGACCATCTATTCGATGCTTGAGCAGGAGATCATCCCGCTTTACTATGCCCGCAACCGCAAGGGATATAGTGAGAATTGGGTACGAACCGTCAAGAATTCCATCGCTCAGATAGCTCCGCACTACACAATGAAGCGCCAGCTTGACGACTACTACGAGAAGTTCTATACGCCCGAAGCCCAGCGCTTTGCCATGCTTCATGCAGATAACAATGCCAAGGCTACGGAACTCGCACAGTGGAAGGAAACCGTTGCCGCCCGTTGGGATGCCATACGCGTAGTCTCTTCTGTGCGCAGTGAGAACCTCGCGAATGCTTCGCTCGACAGCGGTGCTGAATTTGCAGTCACCCACGTCATCGACGAGGCTGGTCTCGACGACGCCCTCGGTGTAGAACTTGTCGTAATCGCCACTGAGGGACAGCATGAGACCGTGCACGAAGTCATTCCTATGCAGATGACAGGCCGTGAGGGCAACCTCCACACCTTTGAACTCCGCACCAGCATCGACTATGCCGGAACGTTCAAGTTCGCCTACCGTATGTTCCCGAAGCATCCGCTTTTGGCCCATCGTCAGGACTTCTGCCTTGTGCGTTGGTTCCTCTAAACTGATTCATTTCTTACTTGCCGAAATTTCGGCAGGGTTGATCGAATGTTATCGGACGCCCTCGGAGTTTTCAATCCGAGGGCGTCTTTTGTGTCACGCCAGTCCCAGACAGCGGACCGGCTGCGCGTGCAGGAACTGGAAAACTGTTACGAAAGCAAGTCGGATATCCGTAAAAAACGAGACGGCTAATAGAAAATACTGTTGCAGCGATAGGAAATACTGACGCTCTGATTGAAAAAACGGGAGCTGCGACCGTTCCGCCGGGTCCTTTCCCTGTTTGCATTCAAGGATTTGGAATCAAGTTCGGATAATGATCCGTGCAACCCAATGTTGCAATGCTGATTTTCGCTACGCCTGCGGCTGCGAGGGTCCTTCCGCACGATGTGAGCGTGGCACCTGTGGTCAGGACGTCGTCGACGAGCAGGATGTGAAGTCCAGCCACCCTTTCAGGATGTGTAATGCAGAAAATTCCTTCAACATTGCTTGCACGCATGTGCGGCCCGACGCGGGTTTGCGAACGTCGGTTCTTTTTTCGTCGTACCAGATCCGTCCGTACAGGAAGACCTGACGCTCGAGCCAATCCTTTGGCAATGTGTTCGCTTTGGTTGTATCCCCGTCTGAACTGTCGCCATCGCGTTAACGGAACGGGTACGATGCAGTCTACGCCGTCGAAGAAGTCCGTTTTTGTCAGCTGTTGGCCCATCAGGAAGCCGAAATGGTCTCCGATGTGTGGCTGTCTGCCGTATTTGAGGGCGAGGATAATGCGGGTGCTGGCCGTGTGGCTTTGATAGCAGAAGAAAGTGGCAGCCCGTCCCATGGGCAGGATGCCCCAAAAACGACGTTCAGTGCGGCTTCCCGCCACGTAGGGCGGCCGGACAAACGGAAAGTCCATCAGGCATGCCGTGCAGAGGTAGCCTGTTTCTCCCTCCGACAAGCGTCGGCCGCAGACGAGGCATGTGCGCGGTACGAAAAAGTCGAAAAGCGAATGAAGCAGCGACGGCATTACGGGGACAGTTAAGGCAAACTAAGCCGGAAATCATCTGCGTCATTGAGGACGGGAAATTTCTGGCGGAACCGTCGAAGTACGTCAAGGTCAAGTTGTGCGCAGACGGCTCCTTCGTGGTCAGTTTCGGCCATCGCTACTGCCACGTTGCCCTTGGCGTCGACCAGTTCCGTCCCTCCGGTATAGTCGGTACCGAACATGTCGCTTCCGACGCGGTTTACGCCGGCCACGTAGCACTGATTCTCAATGGCACGGGCACGGAGAAGCACACGCCATACCTCTTGGCGCGATGCAGGCCAGTTGGCTACATACAGGGCTAAGTCATATTCGTTACGATTACGGGAGAAAACAGGGAAGCGCAGGTCGTAGCACACTTGGAGCAGGATGCGCCATCCCCGCCACGTAATCACAGTTCGGTTGGTTCCCGCCGTGTAGTTTTCTGCCTCGCCACCTGGTGCGAAAAGGTGGCGTTTATCATAATGGAATACGTCGTCGGGTGTGACGAAGTAGAAGCGGTTGCGCCAGCTTTCATCGGTCTCATCAAAAACGGGAAGGCTTCCTGCCATGGCACAATGGCGGCCGGCAGCCTCTTCCTTCATCCATGCCAACGCTCGGGCAGCTTTCTCATGTTCGTGTTTGTCTGGATGCGGATTGAAGCCCGTGCCCCACATTTCAGGAAGAACGTAAAGGTCTGCCTCTGGTCTTTGATTCATTATATGTGTGACACGGTCTATGTTTTCCTCAGCCGATGTAAGAACAATGTCGGTTTGGAGTAAAGCCACGGTGAGTGGTGTTGTATGGGGCTTTTCTACGTGTGAGGTCATGGTGAGTAAGATGATGAGGGGAACAGGGCTGAATGATTTGCGGAGCAGTTATAAGTGTTATTTTATGTTCACAGGGAGATTGTGAGATATGTGCGGTCGTCATAAGAGACTTGGCCCGCGTAGCATCCCTTGGTGCTACGAAGTGGTCCTATGCAGAGCGGGTCGGCGGCGAGCAGGGAATCCAAGTGAGCTTCAGTTTCGGCGAGTGTGTCCAGAAGTGAAGGGTAGCCGTCCGTGGCCAGCGTGACGCGATCTCCCTCATGGACGGGGATGCAAACCACGTCGCCTGTGCAGACGGGCGTGCCGTCGAGTACGGGGTATCGCCACGGGTTGTTTGGCTCAGTGGCGTTCTGAAACCACGTTTGCAGGCGCAAGGCGTCTGCAATGTTGCGCCGGCCTGGATCGTCGCGAAGCAATTCATCCGTGGTGGCGCCGTGTGCGAGATGCCATCTGAGTACGTCGGCACGAATGGTGGCCAAGGCGCTGTCAACGGCTTTTTCGGGATGAATAATGTGGCCGTTTGTATAGCATTGGCAGTCGCCTACGATCCACACTTCCTTATGCCTGCGGCTTAACAGGGCAAGACTGCATGTAGGGCGAAGCCACGGGTGGTCGGCTGCGCCGGACGTCCATTGACAGCGTAAGGCTGCGGTGAGTAAGTCGAGGACCTCGTCGAGCGTGGCCGCTGGGGGAAGGTGCCTGACGGCGTCGAGCACGGTCTCCATTGCCATACGGCCGGTCGAACGGTCGGGATATGGTGCTTTTTCGTCGGGACGAAGTTTCGACGTGCTGCCGTCGACCACGGCGGCGTAGTCAGCCGTGACTGTGAAGCCGTCTTCGCAGCAGAGGTTGTCATTCCATTTACCGCAGATGTAACTCTCAATGGTTTCCATGGCTTTTTTAGTATATGTCGTCGTTCAAGCGTGCTCCTTGGTGCTACACTATTCGTGCGAAAGCCTTTGGTAAACTTGCCTGCAAGTTTTCAAAGAAGCAGGGCTGGCTGTAAACTTGTCGCCGCGGAGCCGTTCTTCAAGAGCGTCGCTTCCGTTTTGACATATCTCTGCCTGGTGGTATGGATGAGGGCTTTTGCGGGTGCTTTTTTTTGCCTGAAGGGTATGGCTTGCGTGCTGTCGGGTGTCTTGGCTGGATGGCTGCCGCGCCATAAAGGCGGTTGATGAGGTCGGCCCGGCCCATACGGCGAAGCTCGGCCGTGATGCGGGCGCGCTCTTCTGGCTTGTACCAGAAGAAGAACATGCGTTGGCGGAGCTTTTCGTCCGCAGTGCGGGCGGTGAAGACAGGCTCGAGCGTGTAGGGATGATATCCCGTGGCCCAGATGGTAGTGCTGACAGTCATGGGAGTTGGGGTGAAGTCTTGCACTTGTTCGAGTTGGAAACCCATGTCGCGCGTCTCGGCGGCGAGCTCTGCCATGTCTTCTTCCGTACAGCCGGGGTGAGAACTGATGAAATAGGGGATGAGTTGTTGGTTGAGGTTGGCATGGCGGCAAGTGGCGTCAAAAAGTCGCTTGAAGTCGTGGAAGAGCGCAAACGGCGGCTTGCGCATCAAGCGGAGAACGCGGTCGGAGGTGTGCTCCGGCGCAACTTTAAGCCGTCCGGAGACGTGGCGTTCGATGAGTTCGCGGGCGTATTGCCGGGCTGCACTATTGAGGGCCTCGTTGTTTGTGTCATGAAGTACAAGGTCGTAGCGGACGCCGCTGCCGACAAAGCTCTTTTTTATGCCGGGCAGGGCGTCGACGGCGTGATAGACGTCGAGCAGCGGACGGTGGTCGACGTTGAGGTTCGGGCAGACTGCCGGATGTATGCACGAGGGCCTCCGGCAACGCTGGCAGCGTTCCATGTCTCGTCCGCTCATTTGATACATATTTGCGGAGGGGCCGCCGAGGTCGGAGAGGTAGCCACGGAAATCCGGCATGCGAGTGATTGCTTCCACTTCGCGCAGGATGCTCGCTTTACTTCGGCTCATGATAAATTTTCCTTGGTGCGCCGAAATAGTGCAGAACGCACAACCACCGAAACAGCCACGGTGGAGGTTGACCGAGAAGCGGATCATCTCGAATGCAGGGATTCGTTTGTTATGGTATTTGGGGTGCGGAAGGCGGGTGTATGGCAGGTCGAAACTGCGGTCGACCTGTGCAGTTGTCATGGGAGGATATGGCGGATTGGCGACTGCATACCGTCCGTCGGGCATTTGTTGCAGAATGCGTTGTGGGGTGAGGCGGTTGCTTTCTTCCTCAATATGGCGGAAATTGGCTGCGTGCTTTTTGGGGTCAGTGACGGCCTCGGTGTGCGGATGGAGAACGATGTCGTCGGGACAGATGCCTCCGTGGATGTCTGTCTCAGTTTCGAGTGAGACGGTCTGACGTATTGGAAATTTTCTCAGTAGGGTGTTGAAACTGTCTGTATTGACGTAAATGTCCGTCCGGCCGTGTAACAGTTTTTCTTCCAGCATTCGGCCGAGCGTCGTTATTGGCAATTCGCCCATGCCGTAGACGAGAAGATCCGCCCCGCTGTCGCATAGGATGCTTGGGCGCAGGCGTCCCTGCCAGTAGTCGTAGTGGGTGAGGCGGCGCAAGGATGCTTCGATGCCGCCGATGACGACAGGCACGTCCGGGAAAATGCGCTTCAGAATTTGCGTGTAGACAATGGTGGGGTATTCCGGCCGCAGATCGTGACGTCCGTCGGGGCTGTAAGCATCTTCGGAACGGAGACGGCGGTTGGCGGTGTATTTGTTGACCATTGAGTCCATGCATCCGGGAGCGATGCCGAAAAAGAGGCGTGGACGGCCCAGCTTGCGGAAGTCGCGGAAGTCACCGTGCCAGTCGGGTTGAGGCACGATAGCCACGCGCCATCCCTCATCTTCAATCATGCGGCCTATGACGGCTGCTCCGAAAGAAGGATGGTCAACGTAGGCGTCGCCACTGAACAGGACCACATCGACGTAGTCCCAACCGCGGAGCTCCATTTCGCGTTTTGTGGTCGGAAGCCAGTCTGTGAGTTGCAGCTCTTTCAATTTTCAGTGCTTTTTTTGCTTTTCCAGTCAATGTAGAGAAGAATCAGCTGGTGCAGGCCGTAGCTTTTCATCTTCTCATGATAGAGCACGTCGACGCAAAGGTCAAAAAGTCTTTCGCAACCTTGGCATTGTGACAGTATGAGGCCGCGTACGGTAAGGCGGAGCTTTTCGAGGACCGTTTCGTCGACAAATCCGTTACTGTCGATAAGATCGCGGAAGAGGTTGAACTCGTCGATGGTTGCAAGATGCTTGTCTTCAACGGTTAGACTACGTGTGCCGGTCGTGTTGAGAGAAATGGTGTACATGGGTGAATGGATTTAGGTTAGTCGTCAAGGAGAAAACGCAATAGGGCCCCCATGGCCTTGTCGCGCAGGGCCGGCTCACGTATGCACTCGAAAGGAAACCCCATGGCAACGACGCGGTAGTCCGTGCCTTGGTAAGCGACGCCGGCGGGACGGCCGTCACCATAAGCAAAGGCACTGAATGCCGGAGCGACGGGACTCAGACAGTCGGGGGCTTGTGCGGCGTAGTGCGTAGGGCCGGGAGTACGCCAAATGGGCATGGTGAGGTTCAAACCACGGACATAGTCCGTCGTATCGGTGCGTGCTGAACCGGAGTAACGGTATTTAAGAATATGGCGAGTGAACTCTTGTTCAGTCGGTGACTGCATGTCTGACCCAATGTAGGTCCCGCTGACAAGTAGACGGCCACCTGCATTCAGGTAACGGGTGAGTAGGCCGCGCAAACGTGCGTCGAACGTTTTGTAGCGTACGAGACCGTAGTCCGTGGATTTCTCGGCGCCGAGAATGAGGTCTACGAGTGGATAGTCATTGAGGTCGACCGTACCTTTATATAAGGCATCTCGACTGCATGATACGAATGAGTTGCGTTTGTTGGCGCGGATGGCGGCGCCGTGGGTACAGGGGTAGTCAAATGTATTTCCAGCAATAATTTTACCTTCCAGCTCGTCTCCCGAGAAGCCTAAGCTGCCTGCGCCTTCCCGGCCAGCGTACGCGGGATTGAAATTAAGCTGTGAGCCTGAGAAACCGGCTGTCTGGCCCAATGCTATGCCGATATCGTCGTTCAGGTCAAAGCCTTGTCGTTCTTGTGACTGGACGACTGTGGGTGAGCTGAGGCGCTGGAATCCGTTGACGATGAGTACGGTGCGACGACTGCCGGGCATCTTGCAAACTGTGAGAGTTTCTGAGGGGAAACTTTCTCCTCCACGGTTCACGGCCGATACTCTAAAACTGTATTGTATGCCTTCTTTTATGGTGACAGCTGCACTGGTCGTGCCGCGGATAAGTGTCCCATTGTCGAATGCTCCGTCGCCGATACGCGTGTAGACGATGTAACCTGTCGGTTGGGCATTGGGAGTTTGTGGGTCAGGTGTGGGCGACCACGTGAGCAGAGCTTGGCGTTCGTCGTCGGTGAATGTGGCTGCAAAGTTGCTGATAGGGAGTGGCTGGACAGCGTAGTCTTTCTTTCCGTGTTCGAAATAGATGTAGCGCAGGATGCTTTTGTAAATAGAACGAGCCAGTTGAAACTTGAAGTTCGGGTCGTGGCCGTAGACCATGTCGGCGAAATTCTGGTGTGACAGGGTCTCTATAATGGCGGAAGGTATTTCGGGATTACGCGTCTCGCTGTAATTGCGGTCCCACAACTCTCGGCGCGTCCATGTCTGGCCGGTGATGCCGCTGAGGTCTGTGGTTAGGGTAGAGAGTAGTAGGCTTGCGAAGTCGAATGAGGCTTCGCGTGAGATGTTGGAGGCGAGGTAGGTGCGGTCGTTGTTGCCATTTGTCGTACAGATAGCCAAAGACCCATAAATGCCGTCGGGCTGGCGGACGCCGGCGTCGCTGTGGACGGCCAACGAGAGCTCGATAGGCACTCTGAGTCCCTCTCTGCCGGGCAGGTAAGGACTCCCGCTTGCCAGATAATTGGTCATGAGTGAGCGGGCGTTAATGTCGTCCGGATAGTCTGTCGGTCTGTCGCGGTTGTCGTATATGGCTGTGGACATGCCGCTCCATTGGGCAGAATAGCGGGCGCCTTCGAGAAAGCGGGGCATGCCGCTGAGTGTTCCTCCACGGAGGATGTTTCCCATGCCACCTCCGAAGCGGACCGCATCGGCCGTCACAACGCCACGATGGTCGCTTTCATTGGTCAGGATGACGCAGTTCTGCGCGCTTTCTCCCTCATCGAAATCAAAAGTGCCGAGATAGACCCACGTGCTGCCACCCATGCGTTGATTGACTCGGTAGTGTGTTGCCACACCACGGTGGTAGACGGTGTAGCGGGCGTCCGGGATGCTGTTTTTGGTTGTGACGTATGATACGTAGACGGCGTAACGGCCTGCCTGCGGTATGCGGGGAGTCCACGTGGCTGTGACGGTGTGGCTGTGACGTGATGTGGCAGGGGCTTGGCGGGCGGTTCCCTGGCGGAATGGGTTATCGCCGTTGGCCCACTGTTTTTGTGTAGCGGCAAACGCAGTCCCGGGGCAATCGCTCCATGCTTCTCCCTCCTTCGGTGTCTCTGTGTAGGAGCCTTGGGTCTCGCCCGGGTCATTGTCGACGACAGCTTCGTTTGGCTGCCAGTCGCGTTCACGAGGAGTGAATACAACCGCACCAGCTCGTTCGAGCATGGGGATGAGATAGGGAACGACGATAGTTTGCGTGAAGAGGTCTTCGGTTGTGCAGAACAAGTATGGGCGTTGCCACTCCCATTCTTTGCCGTTGTAGTAGCGGCCATGGCTGGCCCACAAAGCGATGTGACGGCCTTCGAGTCCACGGTCGGGGACATAAGGACGGGAGATATTCGTGACCCAAGCGGGGTCGTCGTATTCTATTTTTCCCCAAAGACGGCTTTTGTCGAAGTCCTTGTCGCGTAGGTAGTTGGGGATGAGCTGACGGATGTTCCTGCCCTTTTTGTCAATCAGGGTAAGCGCGTAATCCTGAAAGGCTGACGGTAAAACCTGTCGTAGTGACGAGTAAATCTGTCGTACTGACTGTGGCGTGAAAGGCTGCGATGAGAATGCGTCGTTGACTCTCACCGTAAGTGAACGTTTTTCGGAATTAAGTGTAAATCCCGTCATGGCCATCGGGTCTGTGGGCTGATAGCCATTGACGCTGTATTGGGAGAAATACTCCCTTAGGGCGTTTCTTACTTGTCCGCTTTGTGATTTCTGTGCCTGCGTGGGCGACATCACAACAACTGCAATGAGGCATATGAGCAGTTTTCGGAACATAAGCCTATTCACTGACGGCAAAACGCTCAGGGTGTCTGCCTGTAAAGTTCTTGTAATAGTCTTTAATGAGCGCCATGTCGTGGTCGACGTCGCCGCTTGGGACGATTTCACGTGTGCAAGTGATGCACTTTTGTCGGTAGTCGATGGCATAAAGCAGTATGGGCAGTTTGGCTTTCAAGGCGATGAAATAAAAGCCTTGCTTCCAATTCGCGTTGCGAGAACGGGTGCCTTCCGGCGTTACGGCTAGCTCAAAGTGCGTAGCGTTTTTGGCGCGTTCTGCTAGTTGGTCGGTCAGGCTTGTCTTGCGACTGCGGTCGACGGGGATGCCTCCCATTCGCCGCCAAAGCAGGCCAAGAGGCCAAAAGAACCACTCACGTTTCATCAGGAACTCCGCCCGGCGTCCGATAGCAGTGTAGTAGAGTTCTGCCACAATGAAGTCCCAGTTGCTGGTATGCGGTGCAACGCAGAGGATACACTTGTCATAAGGCCGGACGGTGATTTCAGTTTTCCATCCCATCCAGTCGAAATAGATTTTCCGGCAAAGCGTGCGCCACATGGCTCTTTGGTTTGGTCTCAGGCCAGTTTCAGCAGGTCGTCGTTGATGCTTGTGACGGCTTCGTTGAATTGGTCGTAGTATTGTTTGTAGAATTTGCGGACGCAGCCCGGCTCGGTGTGGCTGATGCGGGCTATGAACTCGATGCGCAAAACGATGATACGTTTGGCTATTTCATTGATCGCCTTAACTGTTTCGTCATCTTTGGCTGTGGACAAAACGACGCATCTGCCAAGAAGGGTGTCACAAATGTAATTTACGCTTTTCTTTAAATTTTTCCGGCTTGCCATAATTCTTAGGATTAATTTTGGGCTAAGTTACGCTTTTCTTGCCAGTCTGGCAACAGTTGTGCGGAAAAAATGTAGACCGGGCAGTTTACGGGTGAGAATGCTTGCGTAATCTTGTAGATATATAGCAAATGCCGGGAGGGTGTTGATGACCTCTCCCGGCATTTTGAATAGTCCGGTGTGCCTCAATGTGACACACAAAAAGTTTGCTTTTATGCTTCTGCTTTGGGTTCAACCGAAACGACGCTGCGGTCGCGGTTGCCACGATGGAAACTTACCGTGCCGTCAACGAGGGCGAACAGCGTGTGGTCGCTGCCCATTCCTACGTTTTTACCCGGGTAATGCACGGTACCGCGTTGGCGAACAATGATATTGCCTGCCACACATGTCTGGCCGCCAAAGATCTTCACGCCCAAGCGTTTGGATGCTGACTCACGGCCGTTCTTAGAACTACCTACACCTTTTTTATGTGCCATTGTCTTCTGATTTTTTCCAAGGTTAAGCGATAACTTGTTTGATGGTCACTTCGGAGAACTGCTGGCGGTGACCGTTCAGCTTGCGGTAGCCTTTGCGGCGTTTCTTGTGGAATACGAGCACCTTTTCACCCTTAACCAGCGGGGAGAGTACCTCACAAACCACCTTTGCTCCCTCGACTGTGGGGGCACCTACTTTGATGTCTCCGTCGTTGTCAATCAACAACACTTTGTCAAACTCGATGGTCTGACCGTTCGCAGCGTCCTTAATGTGGTGCACGAAGAGTTTTTTTCCTTCTTCGGCTTTGAACTGCTGACCGTTAATCTCTACGATTGCGTACATTTTGATAAGAAATAGTAAACGGTTTCCAGTCAGGCGAGTCTCTTTGTGGGACTTCTTCATTGAGCCTTCTGGACAAATCGTGGCAAATTTACGGCTTTCTGTTGTAATGGCAAAGCGTTTTACCCATAAGATTGAAGTTCTCTTCTGTTTTACGTGGATTACAGATATTAACCCAAGATCTCTTGTATGGTTTCCAGTTCGTCGAAGGTGAGTGGCGGCATGGATGCAGTGGCGATGTCCTCTTTCAGCTGTTCGAGGCGACTGACGCCGACGATGACCGAGGTCGCTCCTTCGGCGAGCACCCAGCTGAGGGCGGTCTGTGCAATGGTTCGTCCTGCTTCGCGGGCAAAATCGTTTAGGCGTCTCAGACGGTCCGTGAGTTCGCAAGTGAGAATATCGCGTCGGAGTGAAGTGTTGAGGGCCATGCGCGAATCCTTGGGCACTCCTTCCAGATAGCGGTCGGTTAGTAATCCCTGTGCGAGCGGGGAAAAAGAGACAAAACCGACGTCCTCCTTGCGCAGTAAGTCAGTGAGTCCGGATTGCTGCATGGAGCGGTCGATGAGATTGAGCCGTCCTTGGTAGGCGAGGCATGGCGTGTCGTGTTCTTTCAGGTAGCGGAGGGCTTTGCGGGTGGCTTCTGCTGGCCAGCGTGAGATGCCGATATAGAGAGCTTTTCCGCTACGGACGATGTCGACGAGGGCTTGGAGCGTTTCTTCAATGGGCGTTTCGGGATCGTACCGATGTGTGTAGAAAAGGTCGACGTAGTCTAACTTCATGCGGCGAAGGCTCTGGTCGAGACTGGCCGTGAGACTCTTGCGCGATCCCCAGTTCCCGTACGGTCCGGGCCACATCTCGTAGCCAGCCTTTGTCGCGATGAAAAGTTCGTCGCGGTACGGGCGGAGCGACTCTTCAATGATGCGCCCCACTGTTGTTTCGGCGCTGCCGGGTGGCGGACCGTAGTTGTTGGCCAGATCGTAGTGCGTGATGCCGTGGTCAAAGGCGTAATGTACCATTGTCCGGCTTTCGGCGTAAGGCGTTTCGTCGCCAAAGTTTTTCCATAGCCCCAACGATACGGCCGGCAGCAGGATGCCGCTGCGGCCACAGCGGCGGAAGGGCATGCCGCTTCCGTAACGGTCTGCGGCAGGGGTGTAGGTTGGTTCGGTCATGGTTCGGTCAGTTTATTTGGGTGAAGTCGTAGCCAGTCGGTGCCTGATAGGCGCGCAGGCCGAATTCGGGCATCATGGCGATGAAGTGCTCCATACAGTCGGCAGCGAGATGCTCGTAGCGGACGAACTCCCGCTCGGTGAAGTAGAAGTAGACCTCCACCGGAAGGCCGTGAGGCGTCGGGTCAAGCTGGCGTGCCATAAGCCAGCGGCCGGTGTTGACTTCCGGGTGACGCATGAGGTAGTGTTCGATGAAGTGGCGGAAGGCGGTGAGGTTGGTGGTATCTGTCGGATTGAAGCTGTCGTCGAGCAGACATGCCTCTTTCCACCGCTTGACGTCGACAGACGCAGCCGGACGGACGGAGTTGATGTCCACGTAGATGGCTCGTTTCACCCGACGGCCGCCTCCGTCGGACATTCCTTTCCAGTTGCGGAAAGAGTCGCTGATGAGGGTATAGGGCGGGAGGGTCGAGATTGTATTGTCAAAGTTTCGGATTTTTACGGTTACGAGTGAGACTTCTTCGACAATGCCGTTGACGTCGTACTTGGGCATGGTGATCCAGTCGCCCGGCTTAATCATCTTGTTGGCAGACAGCTGGATGCCGGAAATGAGGCCGAGCAGCGTATCCTTGAATATGAACGCAAAAACCGTGGCAACGGCGCCCAAGCTGACAATAAGGCTGAGCGGCGAGCGTCCGAACCCATAAGAGGCGCCCGCTATGACACCGATGATAATGACTGCAAGTTTCAAGAACTGAGTCAGGCCGATGAGGTAGTGTTTGCCGTTGTATCCTTCCTCCTCGGATGTCAGGCGTCCCACATTCGTCAGGAATACGCAGAACAGCTGGACTACGGTGACTGTAATATATATATGTGTGCCCCGGACAAAGAGTTCGTGGAAGTAGGGATATCGGTCGGCTGTCCCGTTCTCGAATACGATGGGCAGCAAGATAAAGAAGACTACGCCTGGCACTACGTGGCTCAAACTGTTGAGGACACAGGTGTTGAACACGTAGTCATCCCATACGGCATGTGTGCGTGCCACGATTTTCAAGATGGCAGGCGAAATGGCGTGGCGGAAAATGCAACCGCATAGCCAAGCGATTAGCAGAAACAAGAGCAGGCCTGCGATGGTGACAAAGAGTTGGGCTTGTGGCAATGGGATGTTCAGGCTGAGAAGGAAGTCTTGCAAGAGTTTCATGTGGTCATGTTCTTTTTTTGTGACAAGCTATGGTCGACACCGTTGGCGAAATGGCCTTACGGTCAGCTGTGGCGGAGGATGCTGTCGCTGCTTCTGTTTTTTCTGTCAGCCTGGCAGAAAAACCTATCCGGCTGACGGTTTTTTTTGTCGCTGTTCCCGTTTCCAGAGGATGGTTGTCCGCTTCTCCGGTTACTGCGGTTGCGCGTCTTTTTCATTTGTTGCGTCAAGTGGTTGCCATGCGTGGTCGTTCGACGACAGGCGCAGGCGGTTACGCTTGTAGTGCGGCGTGACAACAGATGTGAAGTAGCACATCGAAATGATGCTCAGGCAGCCTCCGACGCCGTAGACGAGGGCGAAGGAGAAGTGTTCGGCGATGAAGCCGGCTGTGAAGATGCCGATGCCAATGCCAACGTCCCACGCGGTGAGGTAGGTGCTTGTGGCAGTGGCGCGTTGGTTGTTCGGTGCAAGGTTGATGTAGAGAGAGTTGTAGGCAGGGAACATTGTACCGAAGCCTAAGCCCTGCATGAAGGGTACGGCGAGGAAACAGGCCTTGCAGAGAGTTTCGTTGACACCGACAATCATCGAGCAGCCAGCCAACAGGAAGAAGGCGGCAAAGACAAGGTAGAAACCATAGTGGATGCACTCGGTCACATAGCCGCGGTCGACGAACTTTCCGGCGAAGATGCGTGAAACGCCCATGCCCACGGCCAGCACGGTGAAGAAGAAGCCTGGCGCGATGTGCAGTCCGATTTCTTTTACGTACATGGCCACGAAGTTTGTCGTGGCTCCGTAGGGAATGGAAAGCAACAGGAGCGAGACGCTGGCAGGAATGCCTTTCATCAGGATGAAGCGGTCGAGCGAGACGGGGGGGCGTTTCACTTTCTCTCGTGGCTTCACACGCACCATCGAGGCCATGCAGAATCCCAGGACACACGAGAGGAGGGCGCAGGTGAATATCCAGTCGAACGAGAGGAAGTCGTGAAGGAATAAACCTACCATCGGACCGATGCTCATCGCCGTGTTGTTGGCCAGTCCGTAGTAGCCTAGTCCTTCGCCACGGCGTGAGGCCGGCATGATATCGACGACGACAGTGTTGCCACCGACGGTGACGGTGCCGAAAGCAAAGCCATGTACGATGCGCAGTAAGATGAAGAACGTAAGCGTACCGCCGATGATATAGCCCGCAAAGATTGATGTGAAGACAAAGTAGGCTAGCAAGTATAGGGGCTTTCTTGCGAAAGCGTCGAGCAGATAGCCTGAGAACGGGCGTATCAGCAAGGCTGACACGGTGTAGCAACTGAGCACAATGCCGATGATGCCCTCTTCGCATTCGAAGCTTTCCTTCAAATAGAAAGGGAGTACGGGGACAAGAAGCCAAAACCCGAAATAAAGAAGGAAGTTGGCCGAAAGCATACAATAGTAGCTCGGCGTGAAGAGTCTGTCTTTCATCTTAGAGCCAATATGTTTTAACGGATTGGACAGCCATGCGTGTACGCGGATAGGAGCATCGGGCTGTCCGAAAGTAATGATATGAAAGAAAACAGCGCATGAAGGAACATCCTGTCACCCTCATGCGCTGTCCGTTGGCTTAGTTGGCCGCTGTGAACTCTTCGAGGAAACGAAGGTCGTTTTCAGAGAAGAGGCGCAGGTCCTTGATCTTATATTTCAGGTTGGCAATACGTTCGACGCCCATGCCGAATGCGTAGCCTTTGAACTGCGTGCTGTCGATTCCGTTGGCGTCGAGGACAGCGGGATCCACCATGCCGCATCCCAGGATTTCAACCCATCCTGTCCCTTTGCAGAGCGAGCATCCCTTGCCGCCGCAGATGTCGCAACTGATGTCCATTTCGGCCGATGGTTCGGTGAAAGGGAAATAGGAGGGACGCAGACGGATTTTCGTGTCCTTTCCGAACATTTCCTGGGCAAAGAGCAGAAGCACCTGTTTCAGGTCTGTGAACGATACGTCGCGGTCTACATAGAGTCCTTCAACCTGATGGAAGAAACAGTGTGCCCGTGCACTGATCACCTCGTTGCGGAAGACACGACCCGGACATATCACGCGGATTGGCGGTTGGCTGTGTTCCATCACGCGGCTCTGCACTGAGCTTGTATGGGTGCGCAGCAGGATGTCGGGGTGCTGTTCGATAAAGAACGTGTCCTGCATGTCGCGTGCCGGATGGTCTTCCGGGAAGTTCATCGACGAGAAAACGTGCCAGTCATCCTCTACTTCCGGGCCGTCAGCCATGGCGAACCCCAAGCGAGCGAATATGTCAATGATTTCTTGCTTGACGAGCGAGAGCGGGTGGCGGCTGCCCAACTTGACGGGATAGGGCGTGCACGTCAGGTCCAGCGCACAGGCGTTTTCGTCATGGCAACGCACGTTCTCGCGCAGGCTGTTGATCTTTTCTTGCGCAGCGTTTTTCAGCTCGTTGAGTTTCATGCCGATTTCGCGCTTGTCGCTGGCCGGCACGGAACGGAAGTCCGTCATGAGGTCATTGATTACTCCCTTTTTGCTCAGGTACTTGATGCGGAGTGCCTCTACCTCTTTTTCGTCGTTAGCGCTCAACGATTTGATTTCGTCAAGCAGCGTTTCGATTTTCTCTATCATGGTTTTTTCTGTCTGTATTCTCGTAATTCCCGGCAAAGATAAAGAATTATTAGCAATACTTGGCCGCCGTATCAAGAAAAGCCGTACTTTTGCCGTGGCTTACGAACAAAACGATGAAAAGACTTTTGTGGTGTTTGCTCCTGCTTGCGTGCGTGGCTTCGTGTCAAGAGAAAAAAACTGTCGCTCCCGAGCCCGCACCGGTCGAGGAGGTGGACAGCGTGGTCGCCGACGTGGACACGACCGACGCGGTGGAGGAGGAAATCGAGCCGCCCAAGAGTGCGGACGAGCTGTTCGATGATTTCATTTATGGCTTCATGACGAACCGCAAGTTCCAGCGCGCGAGGATCCGGTTCCCCTTACGGTATGAAGTGAACGGACGGACAGACAGCATCATGCCCGACGAGTGGAAATTCGACCGGCTCTATTCGGAGAAAGAGGTCTACACCGTGATTTACGGCAAGGCGAGTGAGGAGGAGAAAGCTAAGTCGACGAGCCTTTCGCACGTTGTCGTCGAATGGATTGAACTGACCCGGCGTCGTGTGAAATCATATGAGTTCGACCGAGGACCGCGCGGATGGATGCTGACAGCTTTGCGTTCTATGCCGCTTGGCCGGAACGAGAACGCTGGCTTCCTGATCTTTTATCAGCGGTTTGCTACCGATTCCGTTTTCCAGCGCGAGCATGTGACCGACCCGGTCGCTTTCAAAACGTACGACAGCGAAAGTTTTGAGGAGATAAGCGGTGTCGTAGACATTGACCAATGGTTTTTGTTCCGTCCCGACCTTCCGCATGACGTCATCACTAACATCCGTTACGGACAGTCGTATAAAGGAAGCAAGTTCCGTATTGTAGCCATCAATAGCCTTTCGAGCAGCATGTTCAGCTATCTTACGTTTGAACGTGAGGGCGATACGTGGATGCTCGTGGCTTTTGAGAATTAATACCGCAGTAAGTTTATGCTTGAAGTCAACGATTATTCTTTGCGTAGCCACAACACGTTCGGCCTTGATGTGCGGTGCGAACGCTTCATTGAGTATGGCGATGTGGGCGAACTGCGCCAGATTTTGTCAGGGTTGCGGGTGCGTCCTTCTGTCCGTTATCTGCATATCGGGGCTGGCAGCAACCTTCTCTTCACGCGCGATTTCGACGGCACAGTGCTGCATTCCGCCATTAGCGGACGCGAGGTCGTGGCTTCGGACGCCGATACGGTGTCTGTGAAGGTCGGTGCCGGTGAGGTGTGGGACGATTTCGTGGCGTGGTGTGTGGCTTCTGGCTTTTATGGTGCAGAGAACCTTTCGCTTATTCCCGGAGAGGTGGGAGCAAGTGCCGTGCAAAACATTGGAGCTTACGGCGTTGAGGCTAAGGATCTCATCGAACGCGTGGACGCGGTCGACGTCAAGACGGGTGAGGAGATTGGCTTTACCGGGGCTGATTGCCACTACGGCTACCGTCTGAGCCGTTTCAAACGTGAGGACGCCGGACGCTACGTCATCACGCATGTCACATATCGTCTTTCACGCCGTTTCGAACCACGGTTGGCCTATGGCGCTTTGCGTCGCGAGCTTGATGCCCGTGGCATAGCTGTGTCCGGTCTTACGGCCAGCCGTTTGCGCGACCTTATCATAGATATCCGTCGGCATAAGTTGCCCGATCCGGCATTGGTGGGCAGTGCGGGATCGTTCTTCATGAACCCAGTGGTCAGTCGCGACAGCTTTGAGCAGTTGCAGGCCATCTATCCCGATATGCCTCACTACGATATGGAGGACGGTGTCAAGATCCCCGCAGGTTGGATGATTGAACAATGTGGTTGGAAAGGCCGCGCATTGGGGCCTGCTGCAGTTTATGAAAAACAGGCTCTTGTCTTGGTTAACCGGGGAGGTGCGACGGGGGAGGATGTCGTAAAACTGAGTGAGGCTGTGTGTGCCGACGTGAAAGCGCGGTTCGGTATCATTTTACACCCCGAAGTGATTTTCGTATGAGAGTGACGCTCTTAGGCACGGGCACAAGTACCGGCGTGCCACAGGTCGGTTGTGGATGTGAGGTTTGTCGCTCGACTGATCCGCGTGACCGTCGTCTGCGTTCTGCGGCCTTGCTTGACACCGATGATGGACGCCGTCTGCTGTTCGACTGTGGCCCTGACTTCCGGGCCCAGATGCTTTCTGTCGATTTCAGGCGTCTGGACGCAGTTTTCATCACCCATGAGCATTATGACCATGTCGGCGGTTTGGACGACCTCCGTCCGTTTTGTGTGTACGGTGACGTCGACGTATATGCCCAAGACGACTGTGCCGATGATTTGCAGACGCGACTGCCTTATTGCTTCGCTGAGCATCCCTATCCTGGGGTGCCCCGCATTTCGCTGCGACGCATCCGGCCCGGTGAGGCTGTGCATGTCGGCGAGGTGGAAGTAAGGCCGTTTCGTGTGATGCATGGACGGCTGCCTATTCTTGGCTACCGTGTCGGCCGTTTTGCCTATGTGACGGACATGACTCGCATTGCTCCGGACAGCCTTCACGGTTTGGATGGGCTCGACTGCCTTGTCGTCAATGCACTTCGCTTTGAACCGCATCCTACGCACCAGTCGCTGGCAGAAGCCTTGGCCTTGGTGAAACAGCTGTCACCGCGATCTGCCTATTTCACGCACATGTCGCACGGCATAGGGCTTCATGCTGAAACCGAACGGCTTCTTCCATCGAATGTCCATCTGGGTTATGACGGGCTGACGATTGATGTGTGACTCCATCGAAAGAAAACAGGAAAACACCCGGGCAGCTTGTTTATATAGGTTAAATGACGGCTAATCTCCTTGTTTCCCATAATTTTGCTTACCTTTGCCCCTGTGTTTATAAAATCAACAAGAGTTATGTGGAAAAAAGCAATAGTGATCCTGCTATCCCTGTTCGCCTTTTCAGTGGCTGTGCAAGCTAGGGAAGGTGACGACGATAAGAAGTATCTCGCGGGTGCGGTGCCGACAAAGAACGGTATCGTTATCTTTGATAAAACGTATAAAGTTTCCGATAAGTCTAAATTGGAAATCTATGAAGACCTGCGTGCGTATGCCGACAGCCTGTTGAACGGCGAAAACAGCCTTGAACAGTCTGCCATCGTTGAGGCTGATAGTTTGCAGGGAATTTTGGCTCTCCGAATGGAAGAAAATCTTTATTTCCGCCGTTCGGCGTGGGTGACGCATTACACGCGTTTCTACTACGAGCTTATTTTCACCATCACTGACGGCAGTTTCAATGTCGAGATGCGGCGCATCCATTACCTTTACGAGGAAGAAGCCGTCGAACGTACCAGTTCGTTTACGGCGGAGGAGTGGATCACCGACGAGGAGGCCTTGTCGAAAGATGGAAAGAAACTGACGCGTGTCAGCGGGCGCTTCCGCCGCGCCACGATCGACCGCAAGGATGAAATCTTCCGCGGAGCGGGTCTCGCAACCGGTGCCATCCGTAAACGCAAGGTGGTTCGGGTAATAGAAACAGAAGAGTAAAAAACGCCGACGAGGCGACGTGTTCAGGCAACCGGGACAAACCGGTTGCCTTTTTCGTACCTTGGTAAATGGATAATTGCTTGCACACTTTCGACCGCTCTGTCGGGGCAGACGAATTGCCCCGGTTGTTTACATGTCCTTTCTGCTACGAGCCCCATCCGCTTGTGAGGGAAGCGGCAGCCTCTCTCGGTCGTTATCTGTCAGGTCGGAGCGATTGGACCGACGAACTGAATGGAGGCAAGATGTTCGGTGTGCTGATTGTGGAGGACACCGCAGGGACTGTCGGCTTCCTTGCCGCTTTTTCCGGATTGCTGGCGGGCGACAACCATCACGATTATTTTGTTCCTCCGGTCTATGATCTGTTGCGTCCAGACGGCTATTTCAAACAAGAGGAGGCTTGCATATCAGACATGAACAGGCGAATAAACGCCTTGGAGGCCTCGACCGTACGCGTGAAAGCGCGCGAAGCCTATGAAAAAGCACGTCGGGAAGCCGCTGCTGCACTGGAAAGAGCGCGTACAGAGGCGGCCGAACGGAAAGCAAGGCGCCAAGTACGCCGACTGGCGGCTACCGAGGCAGAAAAAGCCGGCATGATCCGTGAGAGCCAGTTCGACAAGGCTGAGTTGCGCCGATTGAGGCAACGGTTGGACGCTCGGGTGGAAAATGCCAGGCAAGAGGTGGAAACTTTTGAGGCCGTTTTGCGCTCATGGAGAGCCGAACGCCACCGTCGCTCGGCAGCCCTGCAACAGCGCCTCTTCGACAGCTATCAGCTGTTGAGCGCCCGTGGACAAACATGCAGTCTTTACGAAGTGTTCCGGCGCGAAGGACGCATCCCGCCCGGCGGAGCCGGAGAGTGCGCGGCGCCCAAACTTTTGCAGTATGCCTATCTTCACCAGCTCCGCCCCGTGGCGATGGGCGAGTTCTGGTGGGGGCGTTCGCCGCAGGGCGAAGTCCGCCATCATGGCCATTTCTATCCCTCGTGTAAAAGCAAGTGTGAGCCTATCCTCCGCTTTATGCTTGATGGGCTTGCCGTCGAGCCCAATCCATTGGTGTGTCCAAGTCGGACAGGACAGTCGTTGACGGTCGTTTATGAAGACGAGTGGCTGCTGGCTGTCGGAAAACCGGCCGGATTGCTCTCTGTCGATGGCACAATGGGGCTTCCGTCTGTTGAGAGCGAGCTTCGGGAAATGTCGGGCGGAAAGATGTTGTGGCGGGTCGTGCATCGGCTTGATCAGGACACTTCGGGGCTGTTGCTTGTAGCCAAAGACGCGGAAGCACTGCGCCGGATGCAGGCTATGTTCGCAGGCCGGGAAGTGATGAAAGAATATGAAGCGTTGCTTGACGGACAACCCCGTCAGGACGCAGGGTACATCGACTTGCCTCTTGCGCCCGATTGGGATGACCGGCCGCGCCAGATGGTCGACAGGGAGCATGGTAAACCCGCGCAGACCGGTTTCAGGGTGCTGACACGGGGCAACGGATGGGCGCGCGTCCGTTTCGAGCCCTTATCCGGGCGTACCCATCAGATCCGGCTCCATGCCGCCCATTCCGACGGCTTGGGGGCGCCCATTCGTGGCGACCGTCTGTATGGCTATCCGGCAGACCGACTCTATCTTCATGCCGCCCGGCTCGTTTTCCGCCATCCCATGACGGGGCGGCAGGTCGATCTGCGTCATTCCGTCCCGTTTTGATCGCTTAGCCTAAGTATCCTTGAAAAACGATCAGTGCGTCAGTAAATTCTGTCACTGCGACAGAATTTACTGTCAGTATTGGCGTTTATGCGGTTCCTATTTCCGCTTGCCCCTCAGACGACCAAGCGCATGTTTTTCGCAGGTTTTGGTCCTCTGTCGTCGCGGTTCTCATTTCTTTTCCCTACCTTTGTTGCACGAAGACGAGAGGCGCTTCGGTAAAGTCAAGACAAAAGCAAACTTTTACTTGTCCCTGCGTTCGCCTTTCCGCATCTTTCGCTGTACAATGATAGACAGAGCAACCATCAGCCGCATTATGGAAGCTGCCGACATTGTCGATGTGGTGAGCGAATTCGTCACCCTTCGCAAGGCCGGCGTGAACTATAAAGGCCTGTGCCCATTCCATAATGAACGTACGCCGAGTTTCGTGGTCTCTCCGTCGAAGCAGCTTTGCAAGTGTTTCAGTTGCGGTAAGGGAGGCAACGTGGTGCATTTCATCATGGAGCATGAGCAGATGACCTACCCCGAGGCGCTGAAATGGCTGGCTGCCCGTTATGGAATCGAGGTGAGAGAACGCGAATTGTCGGCAGAGGAAAAACGCGCTGAAAGCGAGCGCGAAAGTCTGTTTATCCTGAACGAATGGGCCCGCGACTATTTCACCGATATCCTGCTTAACCACGCGGACGGTCGCGCCGTCGGAATGGCTTACTTCCGTCAGAGAGGATTCCGCGACGACACAATCCACAAGTTCCAGCTTGGCTATTCGCTTTCTGCTCGCGATGCACTGGCGACGGCGGCGCAGGCAAAGGGATTCCGACGGGAATACTTGATCGAAACGGGCCTTTGCTACGAAACAGAGGACGGACGGCTAATGGATCGCTATCACGGCCGGGTCATATTCCCCGTGCATACCGTGTCGGGCAAGGTCGTGGCATTCGGCGGACGCGTGATGTCGACGAACGGCAAAGTGGCCAAGTATGTAAATTCGCCGGAATCGCAGATCTATCATAAGAGTAACGAACTCTACGGTCTCTATCTGGCGAAGCACGCTATTGTCAAGCAAGGCCGCTGTTTCCTGGTGGAGGGATATACGGACGTCATTTCGATGCACCAAAGCGGTGTTGAAAACGTCGTGGCCTCGTCGGGCACATCGCTGACAGAAGGACAGATCCGGCTGATTCACCGCTTCACCGACAATATCACCATTCTCTATGATGGCGACATGGCCGGCATAAAGGCCAGCCTGCGCGGCATCGACATGCTTCTTCGCGAAGGAATGAAAATCAAGGTGCTCCTCTTGCCAGACGGCGACGACCCCGACAGCTTCGCCCGCAAGCATACCGCTCAGGAGTTTCAAGAATACATCGACAGCCATCAGGTGGATTTCATCCGTTTTAAGACCAACCTCCTGCTCGCCGATTGCGGCGACGATCCTTTGAAGCGCGCCGCGCTCATAGCCGACATCGTGAAGAGTATCTCCGTGATTCCTGACCCCATCGTGCGCCAGATGTACGTAAGGGAATGTGCGGCTATGATGGACGTTGACGAGAAACTTGTGGTCAGCGAGGTGGCAAAGGGGAGAAGGGCCATCCGCCAAGCCCGCTCGCGTGTCGGACAGAAGACCGAAGAAGAGCGCCCTTCCGACAGTACGGAGGGAGAAAGTTCCGCAAACCTTTCGTCTACGGAAACAGTACCGTTATCCGAAAAGTCTTCCGTAGCTGCAAGCATAGAAGAACGGCAACTCATGCAGTTGCTCGTGCGCTACGGCGAGATGCCTGTCGGAGCGTCTGCCACCCCTGGTGGTGGAGAGCTTGTGTCTGTCGTCGACTACGTCGCGTCGGACCTTGCCGCTGAGGGGCTGGCTTTCAAAAACGGTCTTTACGCCCGCATGTTGAAAGAAGCCACCGAACATGTCCACGAGAACGGGTTTACGGCCTCCGGCTATTTTATGAATCATCCCGACCCTGCCGTCAGCCGGGCGGCCGCTGAACTGATGGCCGACCGCTATACCCTGAGCCGCTATCACTTCAAGACCGGGAAGGAAAATTGTGATGAAACCGTCGAGCAACTGATGGCTGAAAGTCCCCTCAACGACCGGAATCGACTGGGCGAACTGACTCCTCGCTTGCTCATGGACTTCAAGTATGCCGTAGTTAAGCAGGAATTGAAAAGCATACTCCACGCCATAAACCAACCAGCTATGGCAGCGCATCCCGATGACTGCCGAAAACTGATGACGCACTATATGCAACTTTCGGCCATTGAGCGAAAATTGGCGCAAGCGCTGGGGGACAGAGTTGTCATACCTTAAACATTATACTAACACATACGCCTATGCCTCGAACGGAAATCCGGAATGTTACGTTCAACGACGCCCAACTGACTTTCAGCCCTACGTCTGACCTCAATGAAGACGGAATAGTCCTTTTCACAGGCCTTGAAAACGTGGATCACCCCGAGATGGTGCGCCGCGTCGATTTTATGTCTTTTTTCCTTTGCGAAAAAGGTGAGGCTGAGGTGTTCTTGGGTGATGAAACCGTTTATCTGCGGAGCGGCAACTTATGGGTGAGTATCGGTCCGCAGATCATCGCTGGCCGACATGTGAGCCAAGATTTTCGCGGAAAGGGGATGATTCTCTCCAACCGTTACGCCCAGAATGAGATGCTCGGGCTACAACGCCTTTGGCCTTATCTGTTCCATTTGTTGCGCAACCCTGTTATTCCTCTTGATGCAAGGCAGCTTGCTTGGTATCTTGATTTCTACGAACGTATCAGCCATAGGCTGGCAGACCGCGCACACTTGTTCCGCAGCGAAATCCTTTTGAGTTGCGTGAACCTCTTCTTCTTCGACCTGTGTAACTCGCTTAGGGATTGGGTTGGCGAAGAAAGCGAGAGTGGTATGTCGCATGGGTTCGTACTTTTCGGGCGATTCCTCGGGATGGTGCAGCAGAATTACAAGGTGCAGCGCAATGTGGTGTGGTACAGCGAGCAGCTCTGCGTCACGCCGAAGTACCTCTCAGAAGTGGTCAAACGAGTGAGCGGCCGCACGGCGCGGCAGTGGATACAACTGTTTGTGCTGATAGAAATCAAAACCTTGCTACGCAACACGAACTATTCGATAAAGGAGATCACCGGAGCCTTGAATTTCCCGAACCAGTCGTTCCTAGGCAAGTATTTCAAAAATGCGACCGGACAGTCACCGTCTGAGTATCGGCACGAGTAATCCTCCGGAGTTGTCGAAATGTTACACCTAACCCCGAATCTGTATAGGTGACGCGCAGGCTTTGCTCTCGTTTCCTTGCGTCAATAGACTATTCTGGCGGTTCGGTTGGCTTGACGTTGGGCTGGACTGTCGGAGTATGTCTGGTATTTTGAGCGCGCACGGAAAAACATAGTATTTCTTTCATTACAGTATGCAGAGATAACGTAAATGGTGGCAGGCTTCGCGTGAACGGGAATGTTGTCCCGAGGCGGCCAGCGCAAAAAGGGGGAGGTTTGCTTGCCCCATCGGTCTGCTTTGTGTAAATTTGTCCCGAAAACAGATTGAAAATCCGAAGAATATGAAGACACTTAGAGAATTATACCGCATCGGCCATGGTCCTTCGAGTAGTCATACCATGGGGCCCCGCTTGGCGGCAGAACGCTATCTGCGGCTTCATCCGGAGGCAGAGAGGTTCCGGGTGACGCTCTATGGCAGTTTGGCGGCCACGGGGCGCGGTCACTTGACGGACCGTGCCATATATGAGGTGCTGGGACGCGAGCGGACGGACATTGTTTGGCGCGCTGACGTCGTTCCGGCTTTTCATCCAAACGGTATGATGTTCGAAGTGATAGATGCCGATTCCCATGCTCGGGAGGCATGGACAGTGTACAGTGTAGGTGGTGGTGCCTTGGCCGAAGAGGGCACGGGTAGCTTGGAAAGTCCAGACGTTTATGCGATGGATCATCTTGACGACATCTTGCATTGGTGTGAGCGTACAGGGAAATCATATTGGGAGTACGTGGCCGAATGCGAGGGTGAGGGCATCTGGGACTATCTTGCCCAGATTTGGAAAGCCATGAAGGCTGCCGTGGAACGAGGCATCGAGCATGAAGGGATCTTGCCTGGTCCGCTCCACTTGCGCCGCAAGGCTCCTGTCTATTACATCAAGGCTACGGGTTACGGCCCGAATCTGCAATCGCGTGCGCTAGTCTTTTCGTATGCTTTGGCCGTGAGCGAGGAGAACGCCTCGGGCGGCGAGATTGTGACGGCTCCGACGTGCGGCGCAAGTGGCGTGTTACCCGCGGTACTCTATCATATCCAAAAGAGCCGCAAACTCAGTGATATGCGTATATATAGAGCATTGGCGACCGCCGGCCTCATCGGGAACATCGCCAAATCACGCGCGTCGATCTCAGGAGCCGAGGCAGGATGCCAGGCTGAGGTTGGTGTCGCCTGCGCTATGGCGGCTGCGGCGGCCAATTACCTCTTTGGCGGTAGTCCGGCCGAAATCGAGTATGCGGCAGAAATGGGACTCGAACATCATTTGGGCATGACGTGCGATCCTGTATGCGGGATGGTTCAGATTCCCTGCATCGAGCGGAATGCCCATGCCGCGGCCCGCGCTTTGGATGCCAATATCTATGCAACGTTTGCCGACGGCTATCACCGTATTTCGTATGACAAGGTAGTCGAAGTAATGCGTCAGACAGGACACGATCTTCCCTCCCTTTACCGCGAGACAAGCGAAGGAGGACTGGCCAAGAATTTCGAAGAAGAAGAGGCCTGATCTCCGAAAGCCCTCCTCGTTATGCAGTGGCGCTATGGAGGCTCCAAGGGTGAAAATCATGAGGCTTTTCACGTGCCGTTCCACTCGTTTTCGCTATCTTTGTGCGGTTTTTTAGTAACTGATTTATGACAGAAGACAGAATTATAAAAGTTAACATAGAAGAGGAAATGCGTTCCTCTTACATCGACTATTCCATGTCCGTGATTGTGGCCCGCGCCCTGCCTGATGTGCGCGACGGGTTCAAGCCTGTGCATCGCCGTATCTTGTACGGCATGATGGACTTGAACCTTACACACGACAAGCCCACACGTAAGTCGGCGCGTATTGTCGGAGAGGTGATGGGTAAGTATCACCCTCATGGCGATTCGTCTATTTATGGCGCCTTAGTGCGTCTGGCGCAGGATTGGTCGATGCGCTATCCTTTGGTGAAAGGACAGGGAAACTTTGGCTCCGTTGACGGAGACTCGCCTGCTGCCATGCGATATACCGAGGCAAAGCTGAGCCCCTTAGGTGAGGCGATGATGCAAGATATCGACAAGGAAACTGTCGACATGATGAACAACTTTGATGACACGCTCAAAGAACCAACGGTCATGCCGACACGCATCCCGAATTTCCTCGTAAATGGAGCCAGTGGTATCGCAGTGGGCATGGCTACGAACGTGCCGACGCATAATCTGAACGAAGTCATAGACGGATGTATTGCTTATATCGATAATCCCGACATCACAATCGAGGAGCTCATGCACTACATTCCGGCACCTGATTTTCCCACGGGGGGATATATCCTGGGATTGCAAGGAGCGCGCAGTGCGTATGAGACGGGTAAAGGCCGAGTTGTCATGCGGGCGAAAGCCGAAATCGAGAACGGGCCGGCGCACGACAAAATCGTGGTGACGGAAATTCCCTACGGAGTCAACAAAGCCGAACTTGTCAAGTCGATAGCCGATTTGGTAAATGAGAAGAAAATAGAAGGCATCAGCAACGTGAACGACGAAAGTTCGCGCGAGGGCTTACGGGTAGTGGTGGACGTCAAGCGTGATGCCAATGCCAATGTAATTCTCAATAAGTTGTTCAAGATGACCGCCTTGCAGTGCAGCTTTGCTGTCAATTGCATTGCACTCGTGAAAGGCCGTCCTAAACTATTGAACCTGAAACAGTGCATCCAACACTTTGTGGATCACCGTCATGATGTCGTGATACGCCGCACGCGTTTCGACTTGAAAAAAGCGCAGGAGCGATTGCATATCTTGCAGGCGCTTATCGTGGCCAGCGACAATATCGACGAGGTCGTGCACATCATCCGGGCGGCTAAAACTCCACAGGAAGCGGTTGAAAACCTCATGACACGTTTTGAGTTCGACGATATACAAGCCAAGGCCATTGTCGAGATGCGCCTTCGCCAGCTGACTGGACTTTTGCAGGAGCAGCTGCGCAGTGAATTCGATGAAGTCGAAAAGCGGATCGCCTATTTCGAAACAATCCTCAATGACGAGAACGTCTGCAAAGGCGTGATTAAGGATGAACTGACAGAAGTGAAAGAAAAATATGGTGATGAGCGCCGCAGCGAAATCCTGTTGTCAAATGAGGAGTTTAACCCGGAGGATTTCTATGCTGACGACGAGGTCGTCATCACTATCAGCCATTTGGGATATATCAAACGCACTCCACTCGCCGAGTTCCGCGCCCAAGCGCGAGGCGGCGTCGGAAGCAAGGGGAGCAGCGCCCGTGATGCCGATTTCATCGAATATATCTATCCGGCGACGATGCATAACACCATGCTCTTCTTCACAGCCAAAGGACGGTGTTTTTGGTTGAAAGTCTATGAGATTCCGGAAGGAACAAAGAACTCGAAAGGACGTGCCATCCAAAACTTACTGAATATAGAGAGTGACGATGCCATCAACGCCTGCCTGCATATCCGTAAATTAGGTGATCCAACGTTCTGTGAAAGCCATTTCGTAATGTTCTGTACAAAGAACGGCGTGATCAAGAAGACGTGCCTGACAGAGTATTCCCGTCCCCGCACAAACGGAGTGAACGCAATCACCATCCGCGAAGACGATCGCGTGGTCAGCGTCTGCTTGACGAACGGCGAGAACGAAATAATCCTTGCCAATCGCAACGGTCGAGCCATTCGTTTCGCCGAAGATGCTGTCCGGACAATGGGACGTACGGCCACAGGTGTGCGTGGAATGCTTCTTGACGAAGAAGGCGACGATGAGGTCGTGGGCATGGTCTGCGTTAACGACAAGGAGCAAGAGACTGTGATGGTTGTTAGCGAAAAAGGTTACGGCAAGCGGAGTGCCGTCGAGGACTATCGCATGACGAACCGTGGCGGAAAGGGCGTGAAGACGTTGAGCATTACAGAAAAGACCGGCAAACTGGTGGCCATCAAGATTGTTACTGACGACAATGACCTTATGATTATCAACAAGAGCGGAATCACACTTCGTTTGAAGGTAGCTGATGTCAGGGTCATGGGACGTGCCACGCAAGGGGTCCGTCTGATCAACCTAGGAAAGCGTAACGACACGATCAGCAGCGTCTGCCATGTGAGCACGGACGACGATACCGAAGATGAAAGCATTGAAACGGGAAACGCTGTAGAAACAGAAAGCATGCTTGACGAACGACAAGCGGAGAGCAACAACGAACAAGAAGAAAACGTTTAACACAAACAGAAGTTATGATGAAAAAACTTTTAATTTCAATTGGACTGTGCATGGTGGCTAGTTCGTCATATGCGCAGAAATGGTGGAACGCCGAGGAAAAATTCGACGAAGGCAAGTATACCGAAGCTGCCGCTATTATGGATAAAGTCCTGACGCAGGAACACAAGGACACGGAGTGGGCAAAACTCTATAACCTTGCGGCAAACATTCAGATCCACCTATACAATCCTGAACTGGTCAAGGCTGCGCAGGGTCAGCCTTTTGACACTACGCTCTTTGTGAGTGGATTGGACAAAGCTGTGACTTATTTCACTAAGAGTCATGAGTATGACGTCAAACCGAATGCCAAAGGAAAAGTGAAGGCAAAGTTCATCGACGATAACCACACGAGGATGAAAGACATGCTGAAACACTATAACTTCGCGGCGCAATTCCTTTTGATGAACAAAGATATGGACGGAGCAGTCACCATGTTCCGCAAGTACATTGAGATGCCGGACAATCCCGTTTTCAGCAAAGAGGAGACCGACTCAATCCGTAAGGCAGACCATGAAGGCTATGCACAGACAGCGTTCAACATTGCAATGATTCGTTTCGAGCAGAAGAACTGGAAGGAAGTGTTGGACAATGTGGATTTAGTGCTGAACGATACGGCCTACATGCACGACGCCTACGTCATGAAGATGCAAGCCTTGCTTGAAACGAAGGATACGGCACAGTGGGTGCTTTGCGCACAAGAGGCTGTTTCCCACCTCGAAGACGCTGCGTCTATCGCCCAGTCGCTTCTTTATTACTATGTGGAGAAAAACTTGGTGAAGGATGCGCAGGACATGGCCAACAAGATGGTGGCAGACTTCCCGAATAACAAGAATGCTTGGTACATGAAGGGTTGTGTCGACCTGAACCTCGTGAAAGACTTTGAGACGGCGCGGGCTGATTTTGCCAAGACGTTGGCTATCGACCCCAATCATTATGAGTCGAACATGAACACGGGCGTCAGCTTCATCAACGAGGTGATCAGCCGCCGCGACAAGGGTGAGTTCGTCACCGACCGTACGAGGGTAAAGGAATACAATGCAAGTATCGAGAAGATGCGCGAATACTATAAGAAAGCGCTTCCTTATTTCGAGAAAGCCCGGATGCTGGCTCCCGACCGTATCAAAGAGTGGGGCCCCAATTTGCAGAACGTCTACTCCAATCTTGAAATGAAAGACAAGGTTGAAGAAATCAAGGCCTTGATGAATTAAGGCACACGGCAGGACAGCCAAGTGCAAAAAGTGAAAGCTCTTGTGTGTATCTCCGTGAAGGAACGCACAAGAGCTTTTGCGGTTTTAATATAATCCTTTTGCGAGATGGAAATGAAAAAGCCTTTCATTTTATTGTTTCTTGCGTTTTGTCTGGCTGACGTCGCTTGGCCGCAAAAAGCTGTCAGGAAAATCCGGACTGCCGTGAAAGCTGGAAACCTTGAAGAGGCGATGAAACAGGTCACAGCATGCGAATCGGACAGCCTGTTGACGGATGAATTCAAGGTCTACGAGTGGGGTGTCAGGATACAAGAGCGAATGAATGAGCAGGAGAACGAGAAGATATATCTCGGGCAAACCTGCGATACGGCTCGTTATTTCAGTAGCGTGAAAGGAATTTTCAATTATTCAGTGAAGGCATACGAAAAAGGTATCGCTCAGGGAATGAAAGCAGCTCCACTGCACGAGAAAACGTGTGCCCGGTTATGGATGTACTATCCTAATCTTGGCGTGGCGTGTCATTATTATTATAAGAAGGGCGACTATGCCCAGGCGTGCGATTACTTGGACACGTATATCCAGACGGCGCGCTCGCCGCTTTTCAGTGATGCCCCAAAACCTTTGCTGGACGAACTGCATCTTCCCACAATGGCTTTTTTCCGCTTGAAGTCGAACTATGAGTTGGGACAATACGCCAAGGTCTTGCAGGATGCATCTTTGGCCATGCGCGACAGTCTGCACAAAGGTTCCACGCTCCGTTATTTGTCCTTGGCCAGTTTGCATGAAGGTAAAATGGAGGATCATGTGGCCTTTCTGTACCAAGGTCTGCGCGAAGCACCAGGAGCTGCATTTTTCTATTCCCAATTGTCGGATTATTATCAACGGTCGGATCAGCTTGCCCGTGCATTAGAGTTGACAGATTCTCTTTTGCAGGTACGACCGGGCACACCGCTTTATATGTTTGGCAAGAGCTATCTCCTGCTGAAACTGAAACGATATGCAGAGAGCGTCCGCGTGTCTGAGGATCTGCTCGGTCAGGACGACAAATGGGCGGAGGCTTATTATAATGTGGGTGTATGTTATTGCAACATGGCTGCTGAAGCGTTCCGGCGCAAACCTGCGGATGTAGAACAGTATAAGGCTTTTTCTAAGCAGGTTCACGATTATTATGAAGCCGCACGGCCTTATTTAGAGCGCTATCGCGACATCTTTCCTGACAGGGTCAGAAAGTGGGGACCGTTGTTATACCGTGTTTACTTGAATCTTAATATGGGTGAGGCCTTTGAGGAGGTGGATTCTCTCATGAAGTCTGCTGCCCATCGCAAGTCGGTGCCTGCCAAGCAGTAGGTCAGCGTTTTTCAATGTAGTTACAGAAAATCCTACCGCAGTGAGTGTTTCTTCTCTCACTGCGGTAGGATTTTCTGTATGGGAATATGTTTTAGTGGCTCGACACCTCTTTAATCTGGACGCTGTTAATCTTAAATTGAGGGTTGATTTCCATGATGACTTTATATGAGGCAAACGTTTTTCCTTCGTCTGTACGCGCGATGTGCTGGTCGACGGAATAGGCCACGTTATACGACACCTGGTTGTCGGCATCCATTTGTTTTGTGATAACGTAATCATTGTTCACAACGAAGTTGATGCTGGTGATTGTTGCGGGGTGCATGGCTTCCATGGCTGTAATGACATCGGCTTTTGTAGCATTTGGCGTGGAGAGGAACGCTTTCATCTCCGGGCTTATCACACTGCAAACTCCTTCTTGGTCGTTAGCGCCGAGTGCAGTAAAGAAGATGCTGCAAAGATTGGCAACTACGGTGCGTTCCTCAGGCTGGACGGTCAGTTCGGCCATGTTCTTTTCCATATCGCGTGCCTCGTCAACATAGAGTCCGTTGGGATGCTCTTCGATGTATCGGTGTATGGCGTCGGGTGTGTTGATGCTTTTTGCGTCTATCCAGTCAAGCGAGTCGATTTTTTGCTGGCAGTTCGCTTCGAAACGACTGCTTGGGAAGCGGTTCATGAATTGGATGAAGTCGTTTTTCGAGCTTGAAAGGCTGATGCTCACCCAAGCGTCGTTTTCGGCTTTCAGCTTGTTGAGGCTGGTTTCAACCTCATTCTGGAATTTGCTGTCGGGGAAACTGTCAAGGAAAGCCTGGTAGTCGGCGGGATCTGTACTGCCTTCCAACGACCTGTAAGCTTGTTCGATCGCTTCTTCGGAATTGCTTTCGCTCCATGCGAAGTAGGCAAACACGCCTCCGCCAATCAGGATAATGCCAAGGATGATGAGCAAAACGTTGCGTACGGTGTGGCTCTTTCGGGGCTGATTGCTTTGTGGCGCGGTGTAGGCAAGCACTTCTTCTTCCTGCTCCCCGGAGTCGTTTTGAACCGCGGTTGTGCTTGCTTCTCCTGTGGCAGGAAATTGATGCCCGCATTTGGGACAGGTTGATGTGGACATTAATAGAATTTCGTCGCAGTCCGGACATTTTTTGAGGTTGTTGGCGATTTTAATGCCGCAGCCCGGACAAAATTGGGCGTTGTCAGAGACGTTGTGCCCGCATTCGGGACATTTGATGATTGCCATATAGGTTGTTTTATAAAAATTCAGTGGCAAATTTACGAACTTAATTCGTAGTTTTCCTCGACTAATATCTTAAAAACAACGTTTATAGAAAATCTGGTCGAACATGAAAAAGTTTAAGTTAAGACTGCTTGTCCTTTGGGGACTTTTTGTGACGGGACTGGTGATGAAGGCGTAACAGGCTGAGCCATTCCATGAGGTCGGTATCGCATCGCCAGACGGAGAAGTGGAGCTGGTGTTTAAGGTCGATTCGCAAGGCGTGCCGACTTACGCCCTATCCTATAAGCAAAAGCCGGTAATCAAGACTTCACGTTTGGGACTGGAACTAAAAGATGACCCGGGACTAATGGACGGCTTTACTTTGGCTGCCGCAGACACCTCGACTTTTGACGAGACGTGGACACCCGTGTGGGGCGAAGAAAGTAAAATCCGCAATCACTATAACGAGTTGCTTGTCACACTTGACCAGAAAGCCCGGAAGCGGCAGTTGAAAGTACGTTTCCGGGTTTTTGATGACGGCGTGGGCTTCCCGTTACGAGTTTCCGTTGTCGAGTAATTTGAACTACTTCGTTATTCGGGAAGAACATACGCAGTTTGCAATGACTGGAAATCATACGGCTTTTTGGATACCGGGTGATTATGACAATCAGGAGTATGATTACACGGAGTCGCGCCTGTCCGAAATCCGGGGGCTGATGAAGAAAGCATTGACATATAATTCGTCGCAGACGCCCTATTCGGAGACAGGCGTGCAGACAGCCTTGCAGATGAAAACCGATGACGGACTCTACATCAATCTTCATGAGGCGGCTTTGAAAGACTATTCCTGCATGCATCTTAACTTGGACGACAAAAATTTCGTTTTTGAGTCATGGTTGACACCTGATGCACAAGGAAACAAAGGATATATGCAGGTGCCTTGCGTATCGCCGTGGCGAACTGTCATTGTGAGCGACGACGCGCGCGACATCCTTGCTTCGCGTATGACCCTGAATTTGAACGAGCCTTGTGCTTATGACGATGTGTCGTGGATCAAGCCAGTCAAGTATGTCGGTGTCTGGTGGGAGATGATCACGGGGAAAAGTGCATGGGCGTACACCAGCAGCTTGCCTTCGGTTAAGCTGGGTGAGACCGATTATAGCAAGACTAAGCCCAATGGTTATCATGCGGCTAACACTGAACATGTGAAGCGTTATATCGACTTTGCCGCCGCTAACGGCTTTGACCAAGTGCTTGTTGAAGGGTGGAACGAAGGATGGGAGGACTGGTTCGGACGTTCGAAGGATTTCGTCTTTGATTTCCTGACACCTTATCCAGATTTTGATTTGAAAGGACTTAATGAATACGCCCACTCCAAGGGAGTTCGTTTGATGATGCATCATGAGACTTCCTCTTCTATCCGGAATTACGAGCGGCATATGGACGATGCCTATCGGTTGATGAAGAAATATGGGTATAATGCAGTGAAGAGCGGATACGTTGGCAATATCATTCCACGTGGGGAGCATCATTACGGACAGTGGATGGTAGACCATTATCTCTATGCAGTAAAAAAAGCGGGAGAGTACAAAATCATGGTGAACGCGCATGAGGCGGTTCGTCCCACAGGACTCTGCCGAACTTATCCGAATCTGATAGGCAACGAGTCAGCACGTGGCACAGAATATGAAGCTTTTAACGGGAACAAACCATTCCATACGACGGTATTGCCGTTCACCCGTCTTGTCGGTGGCCCAATGGATTACACCCCGGGTATCTTCGACATTAAGTTAGACTTCCTAGGCAATCGTCCGCACAAACAGGTGAACACTACGTTGTGCAAGCAGTTGGCTCTTTATGTCACGCTTTGCAGTCCGTTGCAGATGGCGGCTGATTTGATAGAGAATTACGAGAAACACATGGATGCTTTCCAGTTTATCAAAGATGTGGCCGTTGATTGGGATAAAAGCCTATATTTGGAGGCAGAGCCGGGTGATTTTCTTACGATAGTGCGGAAAGAAAAAGGTTCTTCTCGTTGGTTCGTGGGTGGCATACGGACGAAAATGCCCGAACAGCAGAGTTTCGGCTTGATTTTTTGGATCCGACAAAGAAATATGTCGCAACGCTTTACGCTGACGGGGAAGATGCAGATTACTTGAAAAATCCGACGGCTTACCGGATTAAGAAAGGTCTCGTTACCGCAAAAACGAAACTCAGAGTTCGCTTGGCACGTAGCGGTGGTTTTGCGCTTAGCTTGGAAGAGGCCACGCGTGAGAATAGTAAAGGCATAAAGAAATTCTGAGAACTTGTTTCCGTCGAAAGAAAAAGGCCGTATCCTCAGAAGTGTAAATATGCTTTGAGATAATCTGCATGCGCCAGGTGTCGGCGTATCTCTTATGATAGAAGTTGGAAACGGAAGACGGCAGCCGGGTAGGAAGAAACCGGCTGCCGTCTTAGTATGTTGTGAATTAGGCTTTATCCACCGAAATTGTCGTATAGGATAGAGCTTTCTTCTACGCCCAAATCGGTCAGCATTTTGACGACTGCTGCACTCATAGGACCGGGGCCACACATATAGTATTCGATATCTTCCGGGGCTTCGTGGTCTTTCAAGTAAGTCTCATAAATGACTTTGTGTACGAATCCCGGAGTGTACTTTACGCCTGCCGCGTCCGCAGCAGGGTCGGGACGGTCGAGCGCCAAGTGGAACGAGAAATTGGGGAACTCTTTTTCCAATTCGAGGAAGTCTTGCAGATAGAACACTTCATTGAGTGCACGTGCACCGTAGAAGTATGACATCTTACGGTCAGTCGTATGCAACGTTTTGGTCATATGCATGATTTGAGCGCGTAAGGGAGCCATACCTGCACCACCGCCGACCCACATCATTTCTTTCTTTGAGTCGAAAATGGGGTGGAAGTCTCCGTAAGGTCCGCTCATAATGACCTTGTCGCCGGGTTTAAGCGTGAAGATATACGACGAGGCAATACCCGGCATCACGTCTTGGAAGCCTACCGCAGGTTTGGGCTTGAATGGAGGTGTCGCTATGCGGACAGTCAGCATGATGCGGTCGCCTTCTGCCGGATAGTTCGCCATGGAGTAGGCCCGGATTGTCTCTTCCGTATTTTGGCATTTTAGGTCGAAAAGTCCGAATTTCTGCCATGCCGGAAGGTATTCTTCGCCGATAAGTGACTTGTCAATGTCCTTGTCGTAGTCCATGGAGAAGGTCGGTATCTTGATTTGGGCGTACGAACCGGGGATGAAGTCCATGTGTTCGCCTTCTGGCAATTTGACTATGAACTCCTTGATAAACGTCGCCACATTTTTGTTGGAAATGACTTCGCATTCCCATTCTTTAACACCGAGCACAGAATCGGGAACGGTAACGGCAAGGTCGCCTTTCACTTTGCATTGGCAGCCCAGACGGTAGTGTTCTTTAATTTGCTTGCGGGTGAAGTGTCCTTTCTCGACGTCGAGAATTTCTCCACCACCTTCGGGGACTTGGCACTTGCATTGTCCGCATGAACCCTTTCCACCGCATGCAGACGAGAGGTAAATCCCATTCTCTGAAAGGGTGGATAGAAGGCTCGAACCTTGGTCTACCGAGATTTTTTCTTTCCCGTTAATAGTGATGGTTACTTTCCCGCTTGGTGTCAGGTACCGTTTGGCGATGAGAAGTATTGCTACCAGCACCAAAATCGTAACGAGAAAAACGGCGATACTATACAGAATGAATTGAGGATCAGTCATATCAAATGTTTTTTCAGTTACATTAAATGTTCAGTCCGGAGAAGCACATAAACGCCATTGCCATCAGGCCGACCGTGATGAATGTGATTCCCAATCCACGCAGGGGCTTAGGGACGTCTGTGTATGCCATCTTTTCGTTAATTGCCGCCAAACATACAATGGCCAGTAGCCAGCCGAAGCCAGCTCCAAGTGCATAGACTATGGCATCGCTTATGCTAGATATGGCTTGTGAAGTGGTAGAAGGATCCATTTCTATACGCTGTTGCATGAACAGGCAGGCTCCCATTATGGCGCAGTTTACTGCAATGAGAGGCAGGAATATGCCTAATGCTGAATACAGCGATGGCGAGAAGCGTTCGACTACCATTTCGACCAGTTGCGTGATACCGGCAATGACAGCAATAAAGAGGATAAACGAAAGATAAGTCAGGTCGATTCCGAAAATACCGTCGGCAGCGAGTACTTTCGTTTGGAGCAAGTAGTTCACCGGCACAGTGATCAGCAGGACAAAGGTCACTGCTATTCCGAGGCCGAATGATGTTTTTACGTTTTTACTAACCGCAAGATACGAGCACATCCCTAGAAAGGAGGCAAATATCATGTTGTCTACGAATATAGACCGGACGAAGAGACTAAGTGCGTGTTCCATGCTATAAAGTGATTAATGCGGTTGTCATTATTTTCCATCTTCCTTGTTCAGCGATCTGTGTACCCAGATGACGCACCCCAAAATGATAAGCGCCATTGCCGGCATGGTCATCATGCCATTGTCCGCGTAGCCAGAGGCATAAAAACTGTCAGGCAGTATCTTGACGCCAAGAAGTGATCCGGAACCGAAAAATTCGCGTACTGCACCGACAATGACAAGTATGTAGGCATAGCCCAAGCCATTACCGATACCGTCGAGGAAACTGGGCCATGCCTTATTCATCATGGCGAAAGCCTCGAGGCGGCCCATCAGGATGCAGTTGGTGATGATGAGGCCAACGTAGACGCTGAGCTGGACGCTCACGTCGTAGGCAAAGGCTTTCAGGATCATGCTGACGATAGTTACCAGCGCGGCTACGACGACAAGTTGGATGATGATGCGGATTCGGTTCGGGATTGTTTTTCGGATGAGCGAGATGATCACGTTGCTGAAAGCTGTGATGACCGTTACAGAAAGCCCCATCACGATTGCTGGTTCTAACTGTGAAGTGACAGCCAGGGCCGAGCATATACCCAAGACCTGTACTAGGATCGGGTTGTCTATATTGAGTGGGGCCATTAGCGCAGCCCTGTTCTCTTTTGAAAATAAGTTACTCATGTTTCTCGAAGTTTATGGCTGTTGTTTACTTGCTAAAAAAGCGTGGTATTGGGCAATGCACTCGGTGAACATTGCGGTAACGCCATTCATTGTCAAAGTGGCGCCAGAGATTCCGTCACATTCGAAGTCCGGTTCTTTGACTTGTCCCTTTTTGACTACTTTAAGCGCTATTGAGCCATCGTCCGACATGACTTTTTTCCCTTTGAACTGTTCTTGGAAGTCAAGGTCACTGATGCGTGCGCCGAGGCCGGCTGTTTCACTTTGGTGTCCGAAATATGCACCGAAGACTGTGTTCCCATCTTCGTTCAAGGCGATATATCCCCAAATAGAGCCCCAAAGTCCTTTTCCCGAGAGCGGAATGACATATTTAGTGGCTCCGTTGATCTGGCAGATATAAAGAGGAAGGTAGTCGGGGGTGATGTCCTTGCTGTCTACCGTGAAGCCATTTTGGTCTTTGTCGGTTCCGTCTTCGACCACACTTCCCTTGCTGTCGATGATGCAGTCTGCACTCACCACTTTGGCGTATTCGGCCTCCACCTGCTCGTTGTCGAGCCCTCGGATGTTGAGGGCGGAAAGAATCTGCTTCTTTTTGTCGATACGTTCGTTTGCCTTTGATGGGCCTTCGAGCACTTGCGAAACGAATGCAAGCAGGAATGCCACTACGATGACGACGGCAGAAGCGTAGACAATAGTATATGTGTTACTGTTCGTGTTGAGTTTCATGGCGTCTGTTTATTTGTGGATTGCGCGTTTGGCCCGTTTGCTAATGTTGCGCTGCACGAAACAATAGTCGATAAGCGGGGCGAGAGCATTCATGAGGAGGATGGCGAGCATCATACCTTCGGGATAGCCCGGATTGGCTACGCGGATGAGGATGGCTACTGCGCCGATGCAAAAGCCATAGATATATTTCCCTTTTTCCGTACGGGCGCTGGTGACGGGGTCTGTGGCCATGAATACGGCACCAAAGCAGAAACCGCCGAGGAAGAGATGCTCGTACCATGTCAGGGGCGTTTGTCCGGTGGCGTGGAAGAGGGCGGCTACCAGACCACCACCGACAAAGACGCTCAGCATTGTGCGCCAAGAAGCGATTCCGGTCCAAAGCAGAATGATGGCACCGAGGGCAATGGCGATGACACTCGTTTCACCTACGGAGCCGGGAATAAGTCCTACCACCATATCTTGCATTGACGGGAGTTGGAGCGTTTCTGCGTTTAGTGAACCCAACGGTGTTGCCATTGTGAACGTGTCAGGAAGATCTGCGCCGAGTCCGAATATGCTGTCTTTGCTGAGCCACACGTTTTCTCCACTCATCTGGTTTGGATAAGAGAAGAATAGGAATGCGCGGGCCACGATGGCGGGATTGAAGATGTTCATGCCTGTTCCGCCGTATATTTCCTTGGCAAAGATGACGGAGAATGCTACGGCCAATGCGAGCATCCAGAGTGGAGTTGTCACCGGAATGATGAGCGGTACGAGCAGTCCGGTAACGAGGTAGCCTTCTTGGATTTCCTCGCCTTTCCATTGGGCAACGATGAACTCAATGCCGAGTCCGACGACATAGGAGACAATGATTTTTGGCAATACGGCCAGAAAACCGTAGCCGAAGAGTTGCCAAAATGTTCCGTTGAGTCCGGCTGCGTGATAGTGCTGATAGCCGACGTTGTACATGCCGAAGAGCATCGCGGGGAGGAGGGCGATGACAACGAAGGACATGATGCGTTTCGAGTCGATGGCGTCGTGGATGCTGACTCCTATTTTCGATGTTTTGTTAGAGACGAGCAAGAAACTTTCCATGCCTTCGAATACAGAGTGGAAACTATGCAATTTCCCTCCAGTTTCGAAGCTGGACCTGATCTTGTCAAAAAACTTTTTTATCATAGTGTTCCGATTTGCTGCTTTGGTAAAGGATTTTGCTCTAGAACTTAGCTGTTTTCTTTGCGAAGAATGTCCAAGCCTTCACGAACGATGCGTTGTAGTTCGAGCTTAGATGAGTCGACGAATTCAGCCACGGCGAAGTCTTCGGGGGCAACTTCGTAGATGCCCAGTTCCTCTTGACGGTCGATGTTGCCTGTAATGATGGCTTTCACCAGATAGCCGGCATAGATATCCATAGGGAACACGCGGTCGTATTCGCCACTCATGATCATGTGTCGTTGCCCGCCTTTTATACGACAATCGAGGTTGTAGTGCCGGCTCTTTCCTTGCAGCCAGCTGAAATAGCTACGGCTGGTTGAGTAGTCGTTCAGGCGTGGGGCGATCCAGCCGAGAACTTCGTCACGGTCGTCTCCTTCGGGGATGGCACATACTTCTGTCGTGTGGGCGCCGAGGAAGTGCAGCTCATCGGTCTTCCGGCCTACGAGCGGATTACCGTCAATAAGGCGGACGGAGTGGTCGGTCGCTGTGCCTGATTTGACGAGGGAGTCGAGACGAGCACCGATTTTTGTTTCGACGTATTGTGGGTGGAGCATATCGCTTCCTGCGAGCGCGATGCGGCGGGTTAAGTCCGTGTGTCCGGTTCTAAGCAATCGGCCTATAAAGATAACTTCTTCGGCTCCGAGTGTCCACACGGTCTCGCCCTTGTTGATGGGAGCGATATGGTTGATTTGTACGCCCACGTTGCCCGATGGGTTGGGACCGTCGAAAACATACACTTTGGCGTTGCTGAGCTGGCCGAGTACATCTTCCTGTTCGGGACAGATGCCCACACTGACCGGAGCCAGCAGAGAGAGGGCCGTAATGCCTTGCTGGAAGTCAGTTTCTTGTCCTTGAAGTACAAAGGAGAAATCAGCGGCCAACGGCATTTTCGAGAATGTGGAGACGAAGATTCCACGTGGCTTGTCGTCCGGAGAGGCTACGACGTCGTACGGACGGCTGCGGAAGAATGCGAACAGACCGCTTGCCAGCAGGAGTTCAAGCAGGCTGTCAGCCATTAGCGCCTCGTCTTGTGGTATATCGAACGATTCGTAGGTGGTTTCGTTGTCGGGCGTCACTTGAATACTCAGTATCTTGCGCCGTTCGCCACGTTCGATCGCTTTGACGGTTCCGCTGACCGGCGAAACGAAGCGGACGCGTTCGTCATTCTTGTTTACGAAAAGGGTTTCGCCTGCTTTGACATGCGTCCCTTCTTTTACCACCGGTCGAGGCTTCACTCCATGAAAGTCGTCCGGCACAAGGGCGTAGACCTGCGCTGGGGCAGCTTTGTGCAGCTGTTGCTGCGCCACACCTGCAAGGTTTAGGTCCAAGCCTTTACGAATCTTGATTGTTTTTTCCATAAGCCAGTTGTAACGTGCGCAAATTTAAGAAATAAAAACGAATATAAGTGCTTTCGTAACTTGAAACTCGTTAGGTGGCTTTTGCAAAAGCTCTGCTCGTGATTAGCAGTCAGATTTCCGTAAATCTGGTGCGGCGGGCGGTGTGTCTGGCGTAATGTGAGAGAAGTGACAGGTCGTCCCTCTGTACACGCTAGGGTGACCTGTCACTTCTCTGTTGGTTTGGGCGGAGATGCCTGTGTGGATCCAGCTTTATTTGCTATACTGTCCGATGTATGCTTCGGCATCAGTGGAACCTTTGGCTTTGGCCGAGTTCAGGGCTTCGAGGGCTTGGGCTTTTTGGCCAAGTTCGCCAAAGGCGATGCCGGCTAACAGGTAGGCGTCGGCATTGTCCGGTGATAGTTTTTGGGCCTGCTGTGCAGAACGCAGGGCTTCTTCGTTTTCACCGACACGCAACATGAGCGCAGCGCGTTCCAAGTGATAGAGAGGGGCGTCGGCTTCGAGGCTGATAGCCTTGTCGATATCGTCGAGGGCTTGCTGATACATCCGTCCGTTTAGTTCGGCTTGTTCGCGCAGATAGTAGAAATGGGCATTGAGGTTGCGCGAGCCGATGGCATTTTCATAGTCAGAGTAATCGGCCGCGGCTTCACGGTAGAGGCCGCAGCGCATCCGGTATCCGGCCCGGGCCAGCACGAATGGGGCACCGGCCACGGTGAGTGGCCGTTCGCATCGGGCTACGGCGCTGTCAGCCAGTGCCAGCACACGGAGAGAGTCGCCGCCGGAAAGTTCCAGTGAGCGCGCGGCATAGTAGTAAGACTCGCTTGATTCCATATCGGTGCCAGCAAGCGAGAGGAATGTTTCGCAGGCTTTGTCGTATTGTTTGAGGACAAACTGACAGTAGCCTAATTGCAGGCGGTAAAGAGGTTGTATGCTGATGTCGCATGCTGCCTGAGCCTCGGCTAAGGCTTTTTCTGCCGTCCAGTCTTTGTAAGCCGGTTGGGGATTATTGACAATTTTGTTGTATACCAGTTTGCTCAGAGTGTAATGCGCTTCGGCCGCTTTGTCCTCATAATCTTTTGTCACGTGCTCAATATCGGCTTCGGCCCGGGAATAGTCGGCGTGCAGGGCGTAAAACTCTGCGCGCGAGAGATAGACGTCGCCGTTTTCGGGGTAGGTCCGGATGAAATCATCGAAGGCTATGGCGCAAGCAGCGGAGTCTTTAAGGCTCATGCTAAACATGTAGAGGTAGCTGAGGGCGTCTTCTTCTTTACTGGGTAGGGCTTTCTGAATGTGGATGCTTTGCAGGTCCTTGTTCATGTAGCTTAGTGTATTCACGTGGAGGTCTTTGCCTGCTTCAACATCTATGGCGCAAATTCCTTTTGCGCCAGGGCTTACGTTGAGCTGCGTGATGGCTACGACTTCGCCGTTGCCTGTGATGACCGGACACCCCACCAGTCGTTCGGCGTTTTCGGACGTGAGGGTGTAGTAGGCATAACGGTCGAATTTCGAAGTTTCGCTTACTGTGGCGGCAATAGAAGCGCTTTTTTTGTCAATGGAGTAAGGGACGACGGTCAACTGCTCGCCTTGGCTTACGTCGGTGGTGGAAATTGGAATCCAGTTGTTCTTGTTCGTGCCGACTTGGAAGCGTACAAGGTCATAATTCTGGCTGGCGCCAAGTATGCGCATGACGTCGTGCTTCTTCCCGTTGGCGTCAATGGCGACCGCTTTCGAAGCTCCTTCGAGGAGAGCGTAGCTTGCGATGGCTTCTCCGTTTTCGCCAATGAAGAAACCGTTTCCAGAATGGATGAGTTTTCCATCGGAATCGTAGGTGGTGATGCTGATGACGGCTTTACGCCAATCGTCCTGGTCTGTGGCGAGGGCGGGAAGCGCGGCTGTGAGGAACAGGAGCAGGGTGACGGATTTCTTGAATGATGTGACTAAGTGGTTCATTGCAGTGTGGTTAAGTATGTGAGCTGTCAAGCAGGGATTGGGCGTTGTGGATGGCAGCGTCGGTCAAAGTTTCACCGCTGAGCATGTGGGCGATCTCTTCAATGCGCTCGGCGTCTGAGAGTTTGGCGATGTGGCTGACTGTACCTTGTTTCTCTTCTTGTTTGAATACTCGGTATTGGTAGTCCCCGCGTGCTGCGATTTGTGGAAGATGGGTGATACTGATGATTTGCCCGTTTGTCGACATTTCTTTCATCGTGAGGGCCATCTTTTCGGCTATTCGGCCGGAAACACCAGTATCGATTTCGTCGAAAATGATGGTAGGCAGTGGCGCATAGTGTGTCGTAGCGGCTTTCAGTGCCAGCATGAGACGTGCGATTTCTCCTCCTGATGCAATGTGCGATACGTCTTGTTTGGGCACGTTGCGGTTAGCACTGAATAGTAGGCTGACACCGTCTGTTCCGCTTGGTGTCGGCGATTTAGGGATAAAAGCGAATTCCAATTCTGTGTGCGGCATTCCGAGGTCGGTCAGCCGTTCTTTTAGGTTTTCAGTCAGGTGCTTGGCTGCTTCTTGGCGACTTTCGCTGAGCGTTGCAGCGGTTTTATGAAGTTGTTTCGTGCAGCCGTTGAGCGCATCGTCAAGTTCACGAAGTCGTTCGTCGCTGGTGTTGAGTGATTGGAGACGGCGATTGATATCTTCTTGCAGGGCGATGAGTTCGGCCACAGTACTGACGTGGTGCTTTTGTTCGAGGGTATAAATCAGGTTGAGTCTGTCGTTGACGAAAGTTAGCCGTTCGGGATTGAATTCCACTTCCTCAGCGTAGCGGCCGATGTCGTCTGCGATGTCGTTCAACTCAATGTATGAACTGTCCAGTCTGTCGGCCAGCTCTTTGGCTTTGTTGAACACTTCGGCTTGCCCATGTAGTAACTGTATGCATGTCCGAAGTTGGCCTAACAGATTGTTTTCGCTCTCTTGCAACAGGTCGGACGTCTGGAATAGGGCGTTTTTGATTTCTTCGGCATGACTGAGTGTATTCAATTCGTTTTCCAATTCATCCTGCTCTGTTTCTGTCAAGTTGGCCTCGTTGAGCTGAGTGGCTTGGAACGTGAGGTAATCTTCTTCCGCTTTGGCTGACTGTATCTGTTGTTCGAGTTCTTCTTTTTCTTGTCGGAGTGCGCGGTACTGGTCATACAGAGATTGATACTCCGTTCGTATGTGGGCATTTGCGGCCACGCCGTCAAGTGTGTCGATCAGAAAGTGTTCTTGGTTGAGTAGCAGGTTTTTGTGTTGAGAATGTATATCAATGAGTTGTGATGTCAGTGCTTTGAGTTGCTGAAGACTGACCGGGGTGTCATTGATGAAACTGCGGCTTTTCCCACTTGCCAGTACTTCGCGGCGGATGATGCATTCGTCACTTTCGTTGTCGAGTTCCTCTTGTTCGAAAAAGTCATTGAGATTCAGACCGGTTATATCGAATGTGGCTTCGACAGTGCATTTTTTTTCACCTGCTTTGATGGCTTTGCTGTCTGCTCGTCCGCCGAGTAACAGCGACAGTGCTCCGAGTATGATGCTCTTGCCCGCGCCTGTCTCACCGGTAAGGGTGGAGAAACCGGGGTGGAGTTCAATATCCAGTTCGTCGATGAGGGCGTAACTCTTAATGTATAAGTGTTTCAGCATGTGGCTATTGTCTTATGCGTCGCCAGTAGTTGCTTTGTGATGGATTAATGCTCATTAGCATCTCGTAGATGGCTTCCTTTTCGTTAGCGGTTCCTTTTCCTTTATAGATATTGACAAGTTCGTCGCGCTTTATTTCTGTAAAAAGTTGCGGCAGACTACTCATCGGTTTGTCTTCCTTGGCTTTTTTGAGCAGCTCGAGCGCGGTGGTAATGTTGGCTCGCCCGCGTTCGGCGTTCGTCGCCATTTCGTCCATTCCGTTGCGATAGTATTGGTATTGTAACTGTCGCAAAGTTTCAAGGCCGCCGTCGAGGTAGTCGTTGATGAGAGCGTATCGGTTTTTGTTGCCTTCAAACGCTTTCCAGCCTTTTGACGTGAAGCTCTGGGCCCCGTTGACAATGGTTTGTGCATTGCGGAGGGCTTCGGTGCCGCCAAGCGGTGACATCGTGTCGAGGTCCCATCCGATGATCAGATAGGCGTAGTAGGCCATTAAGGCCGTCAGTTCATTGTCAATTTGGTCGAGACGAAATTCCAGTTGGTCGAATTCTTGGAAAGTAAAGGAAAAAGCTGCGTCTTGGAAGTTGAAGACTGTACTCGTGTATGTCGAGTTGAAGATGGGACGTGAACTTTGTACGGTGAGGGTGCAGTCGAATTTGTTCTCACTTTCCGTATATTGGTTCACAGTGATATTGAACGAACATGCGATGCGTTCATGAGGTGCATATTGCTGGTTTGTCCAATGGAATTCATTCATCAGTTGATTGAGTGACGTTTGTAAGTTCTCAAATATACTGGTGCTCGTTCCTTGAACCTTTTGATGGTTTACTGCCACTTTGGCGTTGAGCTCTTGGGCAGTGACGCCCAGTCCGCTTGCAGCGAGCAGGCAGAATGTTAGCAATCGGCAAATGTTTGGCATAGCATATCTATAATGTCCTTGGCTACTTCGCTTTTCGTTTTGAGAGGATACTTCTTTACCTCTTGTGCTGACAGAATCGTGACCTTGTTCGTGTCACAGCGGAAACCGGCTCCTGCGTCACGCAAGGAATTCAGGACGATGAAGTCTAGGTGTTTGCGGACGAGTTTCTCGCGGGCGTGACTTTCTTCGTTGTCCGTTTCGAGTGCGAAGCCTACTACGCGTTGTCCTGGACGTTTGGCGGCACCCAGCGTGGCGGCAATGTCTTGCGTAGGAATGAGATGAAGCGTCTGTTCGCCGCGTTCGCGTTTTATTTTGGAGCTGGCGGCCTGGTCTGGAGTAAAGTCGGCTACGGCGGCACATAGAATGGCCGCGTCGGCAGAGGAGAACGCCTCGAGGGAGGCTTTGAGCATTTCGGCGGCTGTTTCGACGTTGACACGCTGGATAGCCGGATGATGGGCCTGCATTTGTACCGGGCCGGCTACAAGGGTGACCCGGGCACCACGTGCAGCGCATTCTTCGGCCAAGGCAAAGCCCATCTTCCCGCTGGAATAATTGCCTATGAAACGGACGGGGTCGATGCGTTCGTAGGTAGGGCCGGCGGTGATGAGAACATGTTTTCCATCCAAGTCTTGCCTGGTGGTAAAAAATGCTTCAATGATTTCGGCAATGCGTTCAGGCTCTTCCATACGTCCTTTCCCTGTGAGGTGGCTCGCCAATTCGCCTTCGGCAGGTTCGATGATGTGGTTGCCGAAACTTCTGATAATATCGAGGTTATGCTGGGTGGCTGGGTGGGCATACATGTCGAGGTCCATGGCCGGCGCGATGAATACGGGGGCTTTCATCGACAGGTAGGTCGTTAGTAACATGTTGTCGGCGATGCCATGAGCCATTTTCCCGATTGTGGAGGCTGTGGCGGGCGCGATGACCATCGCGTCGGCCCAAAGTCCGAGGTCGACGTGACTGTGCCATGAACCATCACGTCGCGAGAAGAACTCGCTGACAACGGGCTTGGAGGTTAGCGTCGAGAGCGTTACCGGAGTGATGAATTCTTTTCCGGCAGGAGTGATGACAACTTGCACTTCGGCTCCTTTTTTGATAAAGGTGCGGATGAGTGTGCATGCTTTGTAGGCAGCTATGCTGCCCGTTATGCCAACAACGATATGTTTGCCTTTCAGCATGATGGCTATGGATGTGACGTGGTTATTTACTTGTATTTCAGGTAAAGGCGTGTGAGGGCTTGTTTGGTGTTTTGCGGGAAATCGGCTTGGAGCATCCAGCTGATGAAGCCCGGTTCATTCTTTACCACCCATTCCACCGGGCGCCCCCGATGTTTGCCGAAGTTGAACACGGGAGTTCCTTTGTCGTCATAGATTATACGTCCGGCGAGGTCAACATTCTTGTTGAAACGTGAAAATTCGGCGAGGCCTTCGATGCTGTGTGGAATCTGGTCGCCGTAGTGGTCGAGCTGGGCGCGGAGCACTTCGAGAGTGGCGCGGGTGTCGGCCATGGCGGTATGCGCGTTTTCCAAGTCTTTGTGGCAATAAAACTGGTAGGCTGCGGCGAGGGTGCGTTTTTCCATCTTGTGGTAGATGCCTTGCACGTCGACCAAGTTGCACGCCGACACGTCGAACTCAACGCCGGCCCGAATGAACTCTTCGACGAGCATGGGGACGTCGAAGTGGTTGGAGTTATATCCTGCTATGTCGCATCCTGAGAACACCCGTGCCAGTTCTGCGGCTTTGTCGGCGAACGTGGGGCATTGGGCGACGTCTTCATCGGTAATGCCGTTGACGGCGGTCGCTTCGGCCGAGATGGGTATGGTCGGGTTGAAGCGCATCGTTTGGGCTTCTTCACTGCCGTCGGGGCTCACTTTGATGTATGACAGTTCGACGATGCGGTCGCGGCTTGTGTCGAGTCCTGTGGCTTCTATGTCGAAAAACAGGAGCGGCCTTTTTAGTGTGAGTGGCATAGCTTTCTCAGTCGTTTAGTACCATGGGCATGAGCAGCATCAGCACGTCTTCGCCTTCGGCCTGCTGGGTGGGCGTGACGACGCCCGGACGGCTCGGATCGGACATGCGGATGGTGATTTCTTCGCTTTCGAGGTTGTTGAGCAGTTCGAGCAGGTATTGGCCCTTGAAGCCTATGTTGATCGGGCTGCCTTGGTAGTCGCAAAGCAGGGCTTCTTCGGCCGACATTGAGAAGTCGATATCCTCGCGTGAGACAGTCAGTCCGCTTTGATTGAAAGCCAGTTTGATGAGTGACGCTGTGGCGTTGGAGAACGAGAGCATGCGGCGCAGGGCGCTGACGAGGGCCGGGCGGTTTATGGTGGCGCTGTTGGGCGTGTCATTCGGAATGACACTTTGATAGTTGGGGTAGCGTCCTTCGATGAGGCGGCAGCTGATGCACGTGTCGCCGGTTTCGATGGTGGCGCTGCGCGGTGTCCACTGTATGCGGGTCTGCCCTTCGGCTTTCGAGAGGATGTTTTTTAGCAGGGCAGCGGGCTTCTTCGGAAGGATGAACGAACCGTTTGCCGGATCGCCAGCAAGGGTAATCTTGTCGCATACCATTTTGTGGCGGTCTGTGGCTACGAGCGTGGCGTGTTTATCGGCTACGTCGAAGAAGATGCCTGTCATGACGGGGCGGTATTCGTCGTTGTCCGTGGCGAAGGCTGTGCGGCCGATGCTTGTGAGCAGGTGGGCAGAATCGAGGGCTATGGTTGTAGTCTCTCCGTCGAAGGCTGGCGGAGTAGGGTACTCGTCAGCCGATGCAGCCATGAAGCGATAGTGTCCGTTTTGGTATTCGATGGTGATCTCGAACGAGCTTTCGTTGACAAAGAAAGTGAGGGGTTGTTCGGGGAGTTCGCGCACGGTGTCCTGGATGGTCTTGGCGTTGATGACGAAGCGGCAGTTGGCATCGCATTCGACGAGGGCGGTGCGCGAGGTGACGGTCGTCTCGTTGTCGGAAGCCGTCAGGATGAGCGTGCTGCCTTGGGTCTCAAAAAGGATGCCATCGAGGATGGGCAGGTTGTTCTTTGAGGCGATGACGCGGCCCAATATCTGCAAGCGGGCGTAGAGCTCTGTGCTTTGGATGACGAATTTCATAGGTTGTATGTCGTTTTTTGTTGTTTTCAAATAGCGTTTTGCATTCCGCGCAAAGGTACGTAAAAAAGCGCATACTGCGTATCCGTCTTTGTGGAAAAAACCGGGGATGTCAGCGAATGGCCACGGCGTTTTTGTGGCAAGGCTGTGTGATGGTCTCTTATTGTTCCGGCCGGTACGGGAGGAGTGGCGGAGGCGGGCGTCCGGCTGCCGGATAAAACGATTGCCCTGACGGGAAAAACGGTCAGGGCAATCGGATTTTCGGGACGGCTGACAGGGTCTTCACGGCGGGCAAAGTCTGTTTTCGGCGGCGAGACAGAATTTCTCGGTTGTGTTATGAGACCGTTCGCAGCCTGTGTCCGGATTCTTGGAGCACAGGCCGTCGGCAGGTGACACGATGCGGAACGTTTGCTCCGGGATCGAGAAGATGTGCCGGCGGCGGGTGTCAACGCGTGAGCATGAATTTGAGGCTGATGCCGAAGTCCTGCGTCACAGTGGGGTAGGAACTCGACGTCAGAAGGGGACGGTTCATCTGTCGGTCGTAGTATGCGCTAAGTGTGAGGAATCGGCTCAATGCGTAGTCTGCCGTGAACGAAGCTTGGACGGCGCGATTGCCGCTTGTGGCTTGGCTGCGCACAGAGAGGATGTCGCGATTGATGGCGCTTTGGTCGCGGAACGTGAGGTCGAAGCGCAGGTTGAGGTCATTTGAGAAGCCCGTGCTGGCTTGTGGCGTGGTTTTCTCGTCCGACTTCTTGTTGCGTTGTTTCCTTCGGGCGCGTTTGCGCGGTGCAAAGAGATTGAGGTCAGCCACTTTGTAGCCACAACCGATGACGAGGTCGTTTGAACGTGTTTCGGTGAGTTGCTGCGAGGTCATACTCAGGGTGAGCACCCTGGCTTTGCGGTATTCGGCTTTGAGCGTGAGGTTGTTGTTGAAAGTCATGTCGACACCGATGAGTGGCGAGAACTGCTCGTTGATCGACACGGTGCTGACGTCGTACATGCTGCTGGGGGTGGGAGTGCCGGTAGTGACGTCTTGGATGAAGCCGATGGAACCCATGTAGGACATGAATGTTGAATAGGTGTTGTATGATCCCACTGCATAGACGCTCTTGTATGAGTGGTTGATGTTGAAGCTTTTGAACACTTTCTTCATCTTTGGAAGTTTGGCCAGTCCGCTGTATTTGACGGACCAGTTGGGCAACAGGCGTTTGAGTGTGGGGAAAATGTCGAGCGAGTTCCCTCCGCCGGCATAAGCTGAAAGGAATGCGGGAATCATGACTTCGGGGGCATAAGGACTGACGGTGCCGTTGGCCGGGTCAAACGGCTTTCCTGCGAGTGAGGTACCCTCGGGGTAAGTAGCGCCGGCATATTGCGCCTCGACGCGGCTACGGAAGCCTTCGAGCGAGGCCACGAACTTGTTGAACGTCTCGCTTTCGTATCCATTGTCGGCGTTGCCGATGCTCTTGAAGGCTGTGCCGATGCTGATGATGGTCATGTTGAAACTTCCGGTTTCCTGGGTCGGCATGCCATCATACATATATTGTATGCTGCGGGCGCGGTTTGTGGTGCGGCTGGCGTTAAGGTCGATTTTCAGGTCGCGGATGGGTTCGAGTGTGGCTCGGATTTGCAAATCTTCATTCAGGTTGGTAGTTGCAGGTGTGACGATGCTGTCGCTCATGACGAGCCAGCCCCGTTCGGCGGCGCGGCGGATATAGCTGTCGTCAATGAAGCCGAAAGCGAAGTCTAGGCCAGGCTGGAAACCGCCCGCGCTGCGCTGTCCGAACACGTCGCCGACCGTCGGGAGGAAGCCTGGGAGCGACATGTTGTAGGAGTTACGGTAGGAGATGCTCACGTTACGCACCATCATGGCGAGACGTGAGGTGAATTGCAAGGCCTTGTACCAGAATTGGTCTTCTGGCCTCGGACCGGGCACGACTGTTACTTTGAGTTTGACTGTGTCTTGCGTGAGGATGACGATGTTGTTGGCGTCGAGCACCTTATATTTTATGGGGAAGCGTTGCCCGTTCTGGCGGATGGCATAGACGCGAAGTTTCTTTGTCTTTTGGCCGTGGCTGAGTGTAGTGGTGGTGTCGGGACGCAGTTGGATCTCCTTCTGGAAATTCTTTTTTTCTTCTTTCTTCTTTGTGGTCGACGAGGCTGACGTGGCGTACTTGCGGTTAGCTGCTTTCAAAAAGGGTACGTAATTGTAGAGCTTTTCGAGGTTGAAGCGGCCGTTGGCGTTGACGGTGCGCGAGCTTGCGATGGTGTTCCCGCTCGGGCGGCTTCCATCTTCAAGTTCGGCGCCTCGCGTCCAGTTGTAGGTGGCGTTGTAGCTGGCGTCGGCTGTGATCCAGTCTAGTACGGGGATGTTGTTGAGTGGCGGACGCCATGAGAAATCGAACGTCTGTTGGTAGTCGAGCGGTGTGCCGAGTCCTTTGATGCTGTTCCATACGGAGTCTTTCCAGGCACGGTATTGGTCGGGGTAGAGATCCTTATTGACAGCCGTGTAGGGCTGTTCGATTTCGGCATTGGTGGCCGAGTTGAAACTCATGTGCAGGTTCTTTGTCAGATCCCAGCGCAAGGTGAAACTACGGTTCCAGAGAAAATCGCTGGCCCAGGTGAGAGGGAGTGAATTGTTCTCCAAGTCGTCAAGGTCACGCTCTTTGAGTTCGTAGTAATTTCGGGTGATGTCCGAGTTGAAACCGACGTTTTGCGGAGCGTAGTTGAAGTCTTGCTCTTTGAAGATTTTGAGCCATTTGCTCTTGCTCTTGATGAGATTTTTGAACGGTTTGAGGGATTCGTATTCGGGCGTATAGTTGTAGTTGATGCTCCATTTCCAACTGTCGTCACGCTCCCAGACGGTAGTTTCGCCGGTGGTCTGCTTGTGGCTGTGGGCGTAGCTGAACGAGAAGTTGGCCGGGTCGTACGGCATGGGGTGACGCTTAGTCGAGATACCGACGCGTGCGTTGCTGATGCTGAAATTCTTATTGATGACTACTTTGTCGGTGATGCTGCGCAGGGAGTCCCGCTCGCGGTCGCTGCCGAGCGCGTCGAGTGCGTCGGACATCTCCATGTCGGAGTCGAGTGGGTTGTATTTCGGAACAGTGCGTTCCTTGCTGTAACTGTAATAGATGGGGATTTGCACCTTTGCCTTGTCAGGGAAGAAACGCCCCATCTCGACGTTTGTCGTGACATTGTATTGGTAGAGGTTGTCTTGGCGACGCTGGCTGACGCTTTCTTCGAGGCCGCCGAAACCGGCCGTCTCGAGATGGCCGCTCATGTTGAGACTGGCGAAGTCGGAAAGCTGGATGCTGAGGTTGCCCTGTGCTGCCCATCCTCCGGAGTTCGAGAACTCTTGCAGGCGAAGTTCGTTGGCCCATACCTCGACGCTCTTCGTGGCGCGCGAGTTGTTGCGTACGCCTATCATGATGGTGCGCACCTCGCCAAGGGTAGGGTTGCCCATGATGCTGATCTTGTTGTTGGGCTTGTCGCTATCATATTCGGAATAGAGATTGCCGTAGGAGGTCAGGCCGAGGGCTTTCTGCTTGTTCCTGTTCTTTTTGACGTCTGTGAGTTTGCTTAGGTCAATGTCAAGCATGTTCTCCTCTGGCCATACGGCCTGGGCCCCGGTCGTGGATTGGGGATAACTGCCTTCGGGGGTTAGGGTGAGCGGAATCTCGTATTCGTAGAAATTGCTCTTATAGTCAGAGCCCAACCGAATGAACAGGCTTGTCTGGCCGTTCTCCAGACTGGCGTCTTCGGGCAGGGCGTTGGCGTGAACGAACATCTGTAAATGTTTGTATCGGCGCAGGTCGAGCGAGGTGTTTTTGTAGACGGCACGGGCGTCGCCGGAGGCCAGATCCGTGATAGTCATGGCAAGTGCCTGTTCGTTCTCTTGAAGAATCTGGCTTTGGCCTGGGTCGACGACGCGACTGATACCGGGCGGAATGACGTAGTTCACCGGGGTCTTGTCTGTGTTTTCTTCAAAATTGACGGCTGCGACGCTGAGTTGCCCGCTCGTGGCTGGAGCTTGTCCTGTGTACAGGGCTTGTTCGTAGTTGCGCCATTCACCACGTACAAGGTTGAGGGTGGCAAAACGAAGAACGACCGGATTGCGGAAATTGGTGAGGAACATACGCATGAAACGGACACTTGTGAAATCGTTGATGTTACCTTCACGTGACTCGTACTGGTCGACAGGTATGCGGAAGAGGTACCACGTGATTTCGCGCGTCGAGTCATTGCGGAGCTTGACGTTGTTCGTGCGTTTGTCTACAATAAAGTTCTCGCCTACGTTCATCCGGTCGGGCGACAGCTTGACGTGATATTGGTAATACTTTTCGTATTCATTCAGCGTGTAGTCTTGGTTGATGTCGTCGACGTCAGGCGTGGTTTTATAGGTCGTGCTGTATGATTCCGGAGAGTGGTCGGAGTCAACAGAGTTGCCATTCGGATTGTTGATATATTTGTAGCGGTCGAGGATGGAGCGCTCTTCACGGTCGTAGTCGGAGCCGCGGAAGTAGTGATACTTGTCGCCTGACGGATTGTCGTAGATGGAATCGTAAACGGCTTGGCTGACACGTCCTTGTATTTGTTGGAGATAGTTCTGGTATGTCGAAAAACGGGCTTCCTCAGAACTGCTGAGGCCGTTGTAACCGACGTCTTGCATTTGGCGCGACCCGCTGGATGTGTTGAAGGCATACGTGACTGTGCTTTGGTTGGGAACACGTCCCCATACGGTTTCTGTGTAGTACGCGGGGTCGCCGTCAATGGGCAGGCCGCTTTCGTAGAACATTTTGCCGTCTTTGAGTACGTCCTCGCTGATTTCGCCAAGGTTGAAATAGAGGTCTCCGGAGTTGTCTGTGCCGTTCTCTCGTGAGTGGATGAACGGGTCCATCAGCCAGAATTCGATGTATTCAATGTTGGCTGTCTGGAAATCGCTCGTCTCGATGCGGCGCATCATTCCCCCCCAACGACTTTGCGGATTGGATAACCGTCCCTGGCTGTTGAGGTTGGGGTCGAGATTGTAGGGGCCACGTTCTGTGGGATAGAAAGCTACGTTGAGCACTTCCATAGTCGAGGCCTCCTGATAGTTGAGGTCTTTGTTTGGATAGATTTCCCGTTTGTAGACTTCGCGAATGTAAGGGTCGGAAAGTTGGTTGAGGTCGCTTTTGATATGAGCGGGAGTAAGCGATGAGGATCGGCGTGTGAAAAGCGGATCGATGTTATACCACGCCATGAGGGCGCGGTTGTATCCGTAGCGGACGTCGTTGGTCAGCTGGGATTCCGGGAAAAATGACGGGCAAGAGCTGAGCGTCCATTCACGGGGGTCGGAAATGTCTATGTCGTTACTTGTGTTTTCGAAATCGTCGATATAAGAGGCATTGCCTTGTGCTCCTCTGTTTTTCCCAGCTATGAGCTGTGCGACCTCACCTGTGAAGTTGATTGTTGATGGTGCTGTACAATGAAGCAGAGGAAGCTTGTCGAGCAGGTTCGTGAGCCACTGGCTTTGTTGCTTCCACGACAGGTTGAATCCCCATATCGTGTTGTTGAGCGGTTCGCTGCCCATAGCGACTTTGGTGGTAAGGGGTTGCTCGCCAAGGTGCATGAAAGTTCCTCCGATTTGGAAGTTCTTCGAAAAATCATACTGCCAGTTCAATCCGAACATAGTTTTGCGCACCATTCCATAGTCGGTGTTGCTTTCGAGGCTTACGTTGACAGGTGTACCTGCGTCGATGATGCTTTGGTTGATGATTTTGACCGTCCCCATGCTGTAATCGACAGTGTAGTCAACGTTTTCGGTCAGAATGGAGCCTCCGGCTGTGACGACAACGGAGCCTTCGGGGATATTTGAGGCGCCCAGTTGGATTTCGCCCGCCGATGACGCTTGATATTGTCCGGATATGGTATATTTGTTCTTTTCGGCAATTTGTTTGGCGATAGTCTTTGTGGAATCGTATAACTCTTGGAAGATAAACTTGTCTGCGATGGCGTCATTGCCGATAGCACGGCGCAGGCCTTCGCCGAAGGGCTCTACCATGGGGAAATAAACACGTCCGATCGTGTCGTTGATGGTGTAGCCAGGGACATAGTCGAAGTAACCGTTTGGATTAGTTTTGTTGTTGTTATCCAAGCGGTCGAGGCCTACAAGGGTGAGTATCTTCCGATCTTTTAACGTCGGGTCTGGCAGGTAGGAAAGGTAGACACCCGTTGTGTCGCTTAGGTATTTAATGTTGAGGCGGAACTGATCTTTTTTCACGGAATACGCGCCAAGGGAGTAGACGTTCTTCATCATCAGATCCCAGTTCCCCATGTCTGGTGTATTGGCTGTGTTTTTCAACGCTTTGACAAAGAGTGCCTGTGTGTTGTCTTTGATGTTGCTTGACAGTTCACCGACTTGGTAAGTCTGACCACGATAGGTGTATTCGAATGCGACGGCTAGGACTTGGTCTGGTTGCAACGTTGTTTTCAGCGAAATGTAGCCCAATGCCCGGTTGATGCTGTATTCCGAGCCGGAGAGCAGGCGGGCGTTGCCCAGTTTTTCATAGTCTGTTCCGCCAGAAAGACCAGCGCCGTCAAGGACGCTGTTGGTTTGCGTGATGTCGCGTGCAGCGGCATAAGCGGTCGTAGCTGTGTTATACAAGTTGTTGGCAGCGTTTGAAGGAAGCCCCGTTCCGCCTGTACCTGTCCATATCGGGTTACTGATTTTGTCGCTTTCTGCCAAGTCTGTAAAGGCAACGACGTTACGAGTATTTGTGGATGTTCCCGTCTTGTTCGTGACCCACACTTCTATGCGATTGATATTGATGCCCGACATGATGTTCGGGATGTGGCGCATGTTCTCGTCGTAGTGGTCGCGGAAGTATTGTGCGAGGAAGAAGTGGCGGTTCTCTTCGTAGTCGTCTGCCGAGAATTCGTAGTTTGTCAATTGTACGCCTCCTTTTGAAGAAACGCTTTGGCTACTTGATTTTTTTTGTGAAACCACGGCTTGCAGTTTGAGCTTGCCAAATTGCAAATCAGTCCGGACACCGAAAAGAGACGATGCACCCCGGATGAGCGACGAGTTCGTCGGCATCGACACATTGCCGGCCTCTACGAGCTTGATGATTTCGTCTTCCTTGCCTTCGTAACGTAATTTGAGGCTTTGGGCGTCGAAGTCGAATGTTGACTCGGTGTTGTAATTGAAGTTAAGGTTAACTTTATCTCCCACCTTTCCTGTGACGTTCAGGTTCACCTGTTCGTCGAAGTCGAAGCCAAAGACTTTCCGGTTGCGTTCTGCCAATGACGGATTATCAACTTTACGTGTATTGGCTCCGATTTTCAGTTCTGCCGAGCCTTGTGTCTTGATTTGTACTCCGCCTGGACCAAAGATTTTTTCTGCTGGCCCGAGGTTGAATTTCATATCCGTGAAGTCGAATTTGTCTTTACCTTTTGAATTGGCAAACTCTTCTTCGTTCTTTTGCCGGTAGTACGCCTGTAAAGAACGGCGCATAGTCCATTCTTGGTATTCCTCGGCTGTCATATAGAATGGTGCTTCGAGGAACGATTGTCCCAGTTTCGTGCCGACTTTGTACGTATTTGTGGTTTCGTCGTAAGTCGTCTCTGAACTTAGGTTTTCGGGGTCTTTCAGATCGGGGAGCTTGTCTTTCAGATCTTCTTGTGTACGCGCAACTGTACGTTTTACGTTCGCTCTTGGCGTCGTTGTAGTGTCGGGAGGGGTGGCCGGGATTTCCTGTCCGCGTGGGTCGGGCGCAGCGTCCCCGTGAAGTATGGGGAGCCACGGCGTGGCTGAAAGGCAGGCAAAAGTGTATAGGCCTGCTGCTATCAGCAACGCGTGACGCATGAGTGGTTGGACTGGAAATTTCATTGACTGATGAGAAAAAACTGGTTACAGCATTTTAAGTGCCTGCTTGATGATTTGTTCGACAGGGAGAGACGGCTCGTTTTTTGCGATAGCCATCACAGTCTTTTGGACGGCCGCAGATGGAAAGCCCAACATGGTCAGGGCGGCGACAGCCTCTTCGAAAACTTCTTTGCTGCTTGAGTTCAATGTGCTTCCAGCCGAGATGTCGGAACTGCCTGCTGACAATGCGATTTTGTCTTTTAGCTCTACGATGATACGCTGGGCGGCTTTCGGCCCGATACCTTTTACGCTTTTCAGCAGGCGTTCGTTTTCTGTCCGAATAGCATCGCAGAGTTCGGCGGGAGTAAAAGCCGAGAGCACCGTGCGCGCTGTCTGGCCTCCTATGCTCGACACGCCAATAAGCATCAAGAACAGTTCGCGCTCTTGCCGTGATGCGAATCCGTACAGTTGGTAGGCATCTTCGCGTATTGCCTCATAGACGTACAAGCGGGCTTCTTTCTTGCCTTGTATGGCTGAGTATGTATTAAGCGAGATGAACAGCCCGTAGCCTACGCCGTTGCAGTCGATGACTGCTTGTGTCGGAGAGAGTTCGGCCACTGTCCCCCGGATGTATTCAATCATTTCTTGCGTGTGTCTGCTGGTCCTTTCCTTTTTGTTCAAACGGCCGGAACGCTGCTTTATTGTGCGGGACGCGCCACTTCTTTATGCCTCTTCTTTTTTCTTTCTTTTCTGTGGAGTTGCTTCTTCACCTTTGAGCGTGGGCAGACTGAGCTTGTATTTCACGGCCAGACAGCGGATGAGAATGACGGTGCCGCCACACATGCAAGAGGTGACGATTTCGTCGCAACCGTAATAACGGCATATAATATATGCCGCTCCACCGATAACACAGGCTAGGGCATAGATTTCCTTGCGAAAGATAAGTGGAACTTCGTTGATGAACACGTCGCGCAGCATTCCGCCTGCTGCGCCGGTCATTGTTCCCATGATGATGGCTGTCCACCATGGCAGTCCGCATTGGAGTGTCTTTTCAATGCCTACGATAGTGAAAAGTGCCAATCCTATGGTGTCAAAAAGGAACCACGTCACTTCTTGCCGGATCAGTTGCTTGCCGAAAATGAGTACCCATAGCAAGGCCAGTGCCGAACATATGAGGTAGAACGAATTGGTCATCCAAAACGGTGTGAGGCCGAGCATGACGTCGCGCATGGTTCCGCCGCCGACAGCTGTGGTCAGTCCGACAACATAGGCGCCGAACAGATCGAAGTGCTTGGCCGAGGCCAGACGGATACCGGAAATGGCGAATGCGAATGTTCCGACGAAGTCCAGAATCTGAGTGAACGTAGGGAGTTCTAGGGCGGAGGCTATTTCGATGGCCATGATGAAAGGATGGAGGTTTTAGGGGTTTACTACGTTAGTAGGATGTCCGTTCATAAAATTACGGATGTTGTCGGCAATGGTCTCAATGAGGCGTTGGCGCGCTTCGAGCGTGGCCCAGCCGATATGGGGGGTGATGTAGCAATGTGGGGCGGTCAGCAGGGGATGGTCGGCACGGGGTGGTTCTTCTGAGAGGACGTCGCAACAGTAGGCTCCAAGGCGTCCTGTTCGCAAGGCGTCAGCTACGGCAATGTCGTCGATGAGCCTGCCGCGCGCTGTGTTCAGTAGAAGCATGCCTTGGCGGCATCCCGCGAGGAGCTCTGCGTTGACGAATGCCTGGTTTTCGGCTGTCAAAGGACAGTTCAGACTGACAACATGGCTCTCTCTGAAAAGGTTGTCGATGCTTGTCGGCATGACGTATTCAGGAAGTGAGTCCTGGGATTTCGACGTGTAGGCGATGATGTTCATCCCGAAAGCGTGGGCGAGGCGAGCCACAGCACTGCCGATATGGCCGAAACCGATAATGCCCATTGTCTTACCGCAGAGCTCTGTGAGCGGTTCGTTCCAGCAACAGAAGTCCTTGCTGCGGGTCCACATACCTGCACGGTTGGCTGCGGCATATTCTCCCACATGACTGGTGGCTTCAAGCAGGAGGGCCATTGTCAGCTGGGCAACGCTTTCGGTACCGTATCCGGCAGCGTTGCAGACTGTGACGCCGTGCGCACGGGCTGCGCGGATGTCGACCACGTCGTATCCGCTGGCAGCCACACAGACTAGGCGCAGGCGGCTGAGCCGATCGAAATGCTCTGCTGTCAGACGGGTCTTATTGACGATGAGGATGTCAGCTTCGCGGGCACGTTGGACAATGTCTTCCGGCCTCGTGCGGTCGTAGGCGGTGAAGTTTCCGAATTGTTCGAATAGTGTCCATTCCGTGTCGCCGGGGTTGAGTGTGTAACCGTCGAGAAAAACGATGCTTATGGGGGTAGTCGTTTTGGTCATTGGGGATTGAATTTGAAAGTCAAAGTGCCTACGGGTTCTTCGTATCGTGCTCCTTGCGCGCGGTAGTAGGCTATGATGGTGTATTCGTTCTCTGTCTGATAGTAGTCGCCCTCAGCCGGAGCCGTAAATCCCGTGCCGGGCTGCTCGTGGGGGACGAAGAGATATTGGTAGCTGTAATAACCTAGTTTCAGAAGCGGGGCGGCTGTGTAGCACCCAGACGCTTCGTCGTATGTCATGCGCCATTGGGCGTCGAGCCTGTCGTCTGTCCAGTTCCCGTTCAGGTAATAGTCGCCGTCGTCGCGTCGGGGCGTATTGAGGGCAAAGTGAACGAACACATAGTCAGCCTCTGTGTCGGAGTCGGCACCGTCCGTAGTGCGGATGACGCTGAGGCCGTCTTGGTCTTCGTCATAAAGATAATTGCGGCGGGGTTCGTCGACGAAAAGCGTGGCGTGGTAGTATGGGTCGAACCAACGAATGTTGTCGACGCCGAAATTGCCACGACGTGTACTGAGCAGTTCAAATTTCCGGTATTCGTTACCGGCAGGGAATATGAGCTCGCGCGAATGCTCCCAAAGGAGGGCGGAGGGTGCCACAGCGGTCGCATTGGGGCGGATAACCGCGTTGTCATAACGGCGGTTTTGAAGGACGACGATGCTCAGCTCTTTGCGAGGTTCGCGCACGTTGAGTTGATTGAAATTCAGCCTGACCGTGAGTTGCTGGTGGCTATCGTTGCGGTCGATTTCCGTATCTGTCGACGCTGTGGCGGAAATGGTGACTTTGGGATTCACCACCGTGAAGAAAGCTTGTGCCACCGGTTGAGGCTCGCCCTCTGTGTCGTCGATGAGGGTGAGCTTATAGTTTCCGGCTAAGGTGATGCCTATTCGTTCATTAGGCAGGCGCAGGGCGTAGTGGGTATATTGTTGCATGGTGTTCAGGCTCTGTGTCTCTTGGTCGATAGGCTCCTCGCCATTGTTGCCTGACAGGTAGTCGCTTTCAAAGAGATCCTCACTCACGTTCCAGTCTGCGTCGCAGTGCTCGATGCGATAGAGAAAGCGGTGGTATTCATGCGAGAGGTAGTCGAACTCCACCGCAATGTGTTCGCCGCTGCTTAATTCGATGATGGGGGGGGCCGTAGGGCGTTCGGCTACGAACGTGCGCAGTGTCCGTATGCTACTGGAAAATGGAGTGTTGCGTTGATCTTTCATGGTGAAGGCCAGCGCGCAGATTGTCAGTGTGATGAGAACCTTGGCTTTCATGGCGAGCAAAGTTAGAAATAAAAACCGGAACTGCGAAACTTGATTCCTGTCCTGCTTGCAGAATACGGAGAAAAACATATACCTCGTGAGGCAGAACAGGAACTGCGGCAGTCTTTCCTGTCACAGTTCCTGTTCTGCCTGTTACTGTTCTTGTTTTTCTCGAAGCAGGATATGAAAAAAGCGCCCGCATGGACGGGGCGCTTGATAGATAGGCGGAGGTCCTCAGGCTGTTATTCGTCGCGGGAGCCGCCGAGGAACATCAGAATATAATAGACCAGCGTAGCCAGCGAACCGAGGGCTGCCACGACGTAGGTATATGCAGCACTGCGCAATGCGCTGACGGCCATACTGTGATTGCGTGGCGACGTGATGCCGGCAGTTTCAAGCCATGCGCATGCCCTGCGGCTGGCGTCGATTTCAACTGGCAGCGTGATGAAGCTGAACAGTGTGGTCAGCGCGAAGAGAACAATTCCGAACAGCAGAACACCGGGAAACATGTTGATGGTGAAAACGCCGATGAGTAGTATCCATTGCACCCAATTGGACGCAAACGAGACAACCGGCACCAGCGCGGAGCGCATTTGGAGCGGCGCGTAGGCCCGGGCATGTTGCACGGCGTGGCCGCATTCATGGGCTGCGACGGCAGCTGCGGCTATGCTGTTTGACTGATAGACCGATTCGCTCAGGTTGACGGTTTTGTTGACCGGATTGTAATGGTCGGTGAGATGTCCGGGGGTGGATGTAACCGTCACATCGTAGATACCGTTGTCACGAAGCATTTTTTCGGCTACTTCGCGTCCGGTCAGGCCGGAGTCGACAGGGACGGCAGAATAGCGCTTGAACTTGCGTTGCAGGCTGGCCTGTACGGCATAACTGGCCAGTGCGAAGACGATGAAGATAATCCAATAGGAAATCATACGTATAATGTAGGTGAAACAAAGCAGCCGGTTGGGCGCTTAGGTCCGACCGGCTGGTGGAAAGTCATAAACCAGCTCGTGCGGTCAATAGTTCTCAGCACGTACTTGGAAGTAGCTTTGAGGATGTGCACAGACGGGGCATACGTCGGGCGCTTTCTTGCCCACGACGATGTGGCCGCAGTTGCTGCACTGCCAGATGCAGTCGCCGTCTTTCGAGAAAACAAGTCCTTTTTCAATGTTGGACAGCAGTTTGCGGTAGCGTTCCTCGTGTTCTTTCTCGATGGCACCGACCATTTCGAAGAGGTCGGCGATATGGTCGAACCCTTCCTCACGCGCGTCTTTTGCAAAGCGGGCATACATGTCGGTCCATTCGTAGTTCTCACCCTCGGCGGCGTCTTTCAGGTTGGCCTCGGTGCTGCCGATACCGTCATGGAGCAACTTGAACCAGATTTTGGCGTGTTCCTTCTCGTTGTTGGCAGTCTCCTCGAACAGAGCAGCAATCTGGACATATCCGTCCTTCTTGGCTTTCGAGGCGTAGTAGGTGTATTTGTTGCGGGCCATGGATTCGCCGGCAAAGGCTTCCATGAGGTTCTTTTCGGTCTTGCTTCCTTTAAGTTTGTCCATTGTCTTAGTTATTTTAAGTGGTCTTTGGCAAAAGTACGATATTATTTTCTAATTGGCCTTGCGCTGTGAGTTTTATTCGTCTTTTTTTTGTTTTATAATCAATTAGGGTAAAAAGCCGGCCGCAGGCGGGGGCTGTTTTGTTTTTTATGCCTAAATTTACGGCTAAATACGTACAACACAATAAATGACAGAGAAGTTATGGAGGGAAATAGGAGTCTGGTGACGATTGCCAACCTGACGCGCGACAAGATAGAGTATTTGATAGAAATGGCGGCGGAGTTTGAGAAACATCCGAACCGCCGTCTGTTGGAAGGGAAAGTTGTGGCGACCTTGTTTTTCGAGCCGTCTACACGGACGCGCCTGTCGTTTGAGACGGCTGCAAACCGCTTAGGAGCACGGGTGATAGGCTTTACCGACCCGAAAGTAACAAGTTCGTCAAAAGGAGAGACACTGAAAGATACACTCAAAATGGTGAGTAATTATGCCGACGTCATTGTGATGCGGCACTATCTCGAAGGAGCCGCACGCTATGCCAGCGAGGTGACGCCTACTCCTGTGGTGAACGCCGGAGACGGAGCTAATCAGCACCCTTCGCAGACGATGCTCGATTTGTATTCCATCAAGAAAACGCAAGGCACGCTGGAAAACCTGCACATCTATTTGATCGGTGATTTGAAGTACGGGCGCACAGTCCATTCGCTCCTGATGGCGATGCGCCATTTCAATCCCGTATTTCATTTTGTGGCGCCGGCAGAGCTGGCCATGCCCGATGAATACAAGCTTTACTGTCGGGCTCACGGCATCCGTTTTGTTGAAGACAGCCGCTTCGACGGGGAGAGCATCGCAGAGGCCGACATTCTTTATATGACGCGTGTGCAGCGTGAGCGTTTTTCTGACCTGATGGAATATGAGCGTGTGAAAGACACTTACATCCTGCGCGCCTCCATGCTGGGGAAAGCAAAACCTAACATGAAGATTCTTCACCCGTTGCCGCGCGTGAACGAGATAGCCTATGATGTCGATGATGATCCGCACGCTTACTATTTCGACCAAGCGCGCAACGGACTCTATGCGCGTGAGGCTATTATCTGTGATGTCCTCGGCATAACCCTTGCCGACGTAAAAAGTGACCAGACCATCATTCGTTAGTCTTTCAAAAACGGAAAAGTATGAAAAGAGAAGAGTTGTTAGTGGCAGCCATCCAAAACGGGACCGTCATTGATCATATACCACCCGCAAAAATCTTTGAGGTCGTCAACTTGCTTCACCTCGAAAATGTGAAAACCTCGATTATGGTGGGGATTAACCTGAAAAGCCATAAGATGGGGCAGAAAAGCATCATTAAAATAGCAGACAAATACTTTACGGATGCTGAACTGAATCAGTTGAGCGTGGTGGCGCCGAACGTCTCGCTGTGCATTATCAAAGACTATGAAGTCGTTGAGAAAAAAGAGGTGGAGCTTCCTGACGTCATCCGCAGTGTAGTCAAGTGCGGAAACCCGAAGTGTATCACGAATAACGAGCCAATGGCTACTGTATTCCAAGTCGTCGACAAAGAACAGGGCATTATCCAATGTGCTTATTGTGAGAAAGAGCAGAACATAGATCACGTCAAACTATTATAATAATGAGTATGGAACGAGATAACAAGGTCTTCGGTCTGGTAGAAGAAGAATACCAACGTCAATTGCGGGGCATAGAGCTGATCGCTTCGGAAAACTTTGTGAGCGATGAGGTCATGGCGGCCATGGGTTCCTGCTTGACCAACAAATATGCCGAAGGCTACCCGGGAAAACGCTATTACGGCGGGTGTGAGGTCGTAGATAAGGTTGAGAGCTTGGCCATCGAGCGGGTGTGCCGTTTGTTCGGTGCAGAATATGCCAACGTACAGCCTCACTCGGGTGCCCAAGCCAATGCTGCCGTTTTTTTGGCATGTCTGAAACCCGGCGACACATTTATGGGGCTGAACTTGGAGCAGGGTGGCCATCTTTCTCACGGTTCGCGTGTAAATACGTCCGGCATTCTTTACAATCCAATTGGCTATAATTTGAACCGCGAGACAGGGCGTGTTGACTATGATGAGATGGAGCGGCTGGCTCAGGAACATCGTCCGAAACTCATTATCGGTGGCGGTTCGGCCTACTGTCGCGAGTGGGATTATGCCCGAATGCGACAGATTGCAGACAGCGTTGGAGCCCTATTCATGGTAGACATGGCTCATCCGGCCGGACTTATTGCCGCAGGCTTGCTTGATAATCCAGTCCGTTATGCCCATATCGTTACCTCAACGACACATAAGACGTTGCGCGGCCCGCGTGGTGGCATCATTCTCATGGGGGAGGATTTCGAGAACCCTTGGGGAGAAAAAACGAAGAAAGGCGAGATCAAGATGATGAGCCAATTGCTTAACAGTGCCGTATTCCCGGGGATTCAAGGCGGTCCCTTGGAGCATGTCATTGCCGCCAAAGCCGTGGCTTTCGCTGAGGCGTTGGATCCTGCGTTCAAGGAATACGCCGCGCAAGTAAAGAAGAATGCTGCCGCTTTGGCCGACGAACTCATGAAAAGAGGATTCACGCTGGTCAGCGGAGGAACGGATAATCATTGCGTGCTGGTCGATTTGCGCAGCAAGTATCCTGACCTGACAGGTAAGGTGGCTGAAAAAGCTTTGGTGCAAGCAGACATCACGGTGAACAAGAACATGGTGCCGTTCGATACGAGGAGTGCTTTCCAGACGTCAGGTATTCGTTTGGGAACTCCGGCCGTAACCACGCGTGGCCTTAAAGAGGACAAAATGGCCTTGATCGCAGAGTTTATTGAGGAAGTGCTCAATGCCCCCGAAGACGAGAATATCATTGCCACAGTCCGTACGCGTGTCAATGAGATGATGCGTGCTTATCCTCTCTTTGCATGGTGAAATAGGTGTAAAACATGTCCATTGAAACAGTTTTGTAGTAAAAACGCGCCGAAAAGTGGTTTTAATCGTTAATATCTATTGATAAAATAGAATAACTGAAATTTATGACTACCTTTGCAGCCGAAAATGCAAATAAATAGACATAGTAAAACTAAAAACACTATTATGTTACAAGAGAAAGCGGGCGAAGCTGCCGGAAAGATTTGGAATGCTCTCAACGACAACGGAGGAGAGCTCAGTGTGAAAGATTTGAAGAAAGTGACGAAGTATCGTGCTGACAAGGATCTTTATATGGGTCTGGGCTGGTTGCTTCGTGAAGACAAGATTGCTACCGAAGAAATTACGGGCGATGTGCTCGTGAAATTGAAATAAGTCTTGTTGAGATATAAGTACGCAGGGCGCTTCTACGGAAGCGCCCTGCGTGCATCTATGCCTCTGTCCGCAGATATGGATTATATTTGCGTTCGTAGCTGATGTGCGTGGCCGGGCCGTGGCCGGGATATACAGTCGTCTCCGGTGGCAGGGTGAGGATGCGTGAGCGCAGAGCATCGACAAGGACAGGCCCGTTTCCGCCGGGCAGGTCGGTGCGGCCAATGCTGCATTGGAAGAGGCTGTCGCCGCTGAAAAGCACGCCTTCTTCCGCACAGTAGAAGCAGACACCGCCTGGTGTGTGGCCCGGTGTCTCAATCACGGCGAGTTGGTGTGTGCCGAATGTGACGGTGTCGCCATTTGCCAGTTTCGTTCCAACTGGTGGAAGGCTCCACGTGCTTTCTTGCCCTAGTATGGAACTTGTCTGCTGTGCTGCCTGCGCGTAGAGTGGCATGTCTGCCGCGTGCATTTCTGGACGTAAGCCATAGGTGCGGTTGATGAACTCTACACCGAAGATGTGGTCGAAATGGGCATGCGTGCAGATAAGGTGTCTTGGCGTGAGCCTTTCAGTGAGGATGTATGAACAGATTTCGTCTTGCTCTTCTGGTGTCAGGGCACCGCAGTCGATGATGACAGCTTCGCCCGTAGAGTCAGAGACAACGTAGCAGTTCTCTGCGATCATGTTGACGGTGAACGTTTTTATCTTTATCATGGCTCTTTGTTAACAAGTTATTCGAGCATTACATAGACTACACGTTTTGTTTCGAAAAAGTCTTCTTCGAAATAGTCTTTCAGGTCCCATGTCATGGCGCGTTTCCCGAAAGGGTGAAGTTCCTCGTTGAGATTACCGCCTTTTAAGCAGAGTAATCCGGTGGGAACGGAGTTGTGTTGTTCCCGGCTGATGTTCTTGCGCACCAATCGGCACATCTCTTCAAGGTTCATCACAGCGCGGTTGACAACGAAGTCAAATTTCCGTTTTTCCTCTTTGACATTCTCGTGGGCGAAGGTCACGTTCGTGAGGCCTATGGCCCGTGCCACTTCTTGTGCGACGCGAATTTTTTTCCCTATACTGTCGACGAGGTGGAACGTGACGTCCGGAAAAAGGATGGCCAAGGGGATACCCGGGAAGCCGCCTCCCGTGCCTACGTCCATGACAGACGTTCCCGGGCGGAAAGAGATCACCTTGGCCAAGCCGAGAGAGTGGAGCACATGGTGTAGGTAGAGATTGTCGATATCTTTGCGGGAGATCACGTTGATCTTCTGATTCCAATCGGCATAGAGTGCGCCAAGTGCACTGAATTGTGCCAACTGTGCCTCAGTCAGGTCGGGGAAATACTTGGTGACAAGTTCAATTCCAGTCGGGTGTGTACACATTTATATATATAATAATTGTAAGTTCAAATGGATAGCGTCGTTTGGGTTGCAAAGATAGTGCAAACGAATGGAAGGCGCGCCGAAGGCTGCTGGATTTCTATGGAGTGTTGCCATGTGTTGTCTGTTTGGTTGCAGAAGGATTTCTAATAGGCGAAAGCATGACGGAAAGCCGTAGGGGTTTGACAAGGCTAGCGGACCGGCTGATGAAAATTATGGCAGTGGTAGTCAACGGTTCCTTCACGGCATGAAGTAGCCTTTGACAAGGTGGCGGGTCCTTTCATCCTAATCATTGTCTTTTTGTGTCAGATTTGCGAGCTTTCCCTCCGAATACTGTCAGCTGCCCCCGAGCCTCTGTCAACAAGCGACAGTCCTGACAGTTTGAAGAAAAAAGCGGATTCTGACGGCGGCGTGGTACGCTATTTGTTGCTTTTCCAGCAACCATTCAATATACAAGTATTATGATTTCAGAAAAGTTACAGGATGCAATCAATGAGCAGATATCGCGTGAGCTTTGGTCTGCCAACCTTTATTTGTCGATGGCCTTCTATTTTGACATGGAAGGATTCAACGGTTTCGCCAGTTGGATGAAGAAACAGTCACAGGAAGAAACTGAGCACGCCCACACGATGGCAGACTATCTTATCAAGCGAGGTGGGAAAGCGCGTGTCGGTCGGGTGGATGCTGTGCCCGAGGTGTGGAAATCACCGCTCGAAGTCTTCGAACAGGTTTACGAGCATGAGTGCAAGGTGTCGCGTTGGATTGACGATCTGCTCGACCTTGCCATCGCCGAAAACGACAAGGCCACGCAAGATTTCCTTTGGACTTTCGTTAGGGAGCAGGTGGAAGAAGAGGCTACGGCCTCTGGCATAGTCGACCGCATCCGCAAGATGGGTGACACGGCCATCTTCAATCTCGACCAGCAATATGGGGCACGTGCTTAACTCGTCAGCTCCGCTATGGTCCTGACGTGATCTTCCACTTTCAGCCAGCCTGATGGTTGGGAGAGCGAAAAGCGTAAGCCTCCGCAGAAATATAATCTCTGCGGAGGCTTACGCTTTTTATGGAGGGAGTGTGGGCGTATTTCAAACCGTTCGGAGAGATTGCCGTCACGAGACCTTGATTTCGTCTATGTTTACCAGTTTATTCACGATGGCGTAGATGGTCAGCCCCGCCACGGAGCGAATCTGCAACTTGCGCGCTATGTTCTTACGGTGTGTCAGCACAGTGTTCAGTGAGATATAGAGTTGTTCAGCTGTCTCTTTGTTCGTCATCCCCTTGACCACACAGGCCACCACTTCCCGTTCCCTCTCACTGAGTTCCTCGCGTCCCGATGAACCGTCAGTGACAGAGGTGTGCGGGCGACCTGGTTGGCAGGCAACCTTTTGTTCCAGCAATTCAACGGCCGGTACAAACAGGAGGTTTTCGACCTCACAGTGCGTGAAGAGGTCCTTTTCGCAGTTGAAAATGTCGAAGAGTACAGCGTTCAGCAGATTGGCGTCGCCCTGCGGGACGTAATATCTGATGATGATGTTTTTGAGCTCTTGCAGCTTTTTGTTGATGTTTTCATGGTTGCGTGCGAACTGCGCGATTTCGTATCCTCCGGTCTTTTCACCGGCCAGCAGGCGTTCGACATAGGTGAATATCTTCCGGTTTTCGAGTTCCATGTGGGCGCGCACTTCATTCATGTAGGCGTCATAGAATTTGAGAATCAGTAGAGCCACGTCGTCACGTTGCGAGCAGTCGAGAGCTTCAAGCAACTTGCGGCGTATGGCGGGCAGTTCGAAGCCCAGAAAGTAATCGTGTGCTTGGCGGAGGTAGGACATCAACGAACTTACCGATATCCTTCCGGCGTGGAGGGCGACTCCAGGATCACCGCTTTTGATATAATTTGCCACGACGAGAAAAGTGCCACAATCGACTCCTGCTTCGTCGCAGACTTCTTTGATTGTTTTCTCGCCGAATCCTAGTGAAATGCAGAAACGACTGAGCATTTGAAGCAGGTGAAACTCGTCACTGATCACGTCGCTCATCCGGTCCGTCTCTTTATAGTTGCTTACGGTCATTGCATATATATTCTTTATGTCGTACAAAGGAAGTGATTTCCCGTCAATCAGGCAATCACTATTAGTGGGTATTGTATATGAAAGCGAGGGTAGCGTTTTGGTTTGTAACTGCCGTTTTTTATGAAGATTTCATGTTTTTTTTGTATTGTAGGCGCCTTGCAACCCGTGTACTTTTGCAAAAAGTTTTAACAGTACACGTATGAAGTTAATCACAACGACATTAGGTGGAGTCTTGCTTGGGGCTGCCTTGGGTGCTGTCCCAGCTACGGCTCAGACGCAGAAAGAGGAAGAGAGAGAGACAAAGTCGCGTTTCCAAGTGGGCGGCTATGCAGAAATAGCCTACACTCGTAATTTTTATAGCGACAATGTATATAAGTACCAGCCTAACCGTGTGGAGAGCAACCGGAAAAGTCATGGCAGGTTCGACGTTCCTCATGCCGTAGTCTATCTTTCTTATGATTTTGGAAAAGGGTGGAAAATGGCAAGCGAAATCGAATTCGAACATGGTGGTTCTGGCGGAGCTTTCGAAAAAGAGACGGAAGAAGGTGGAGAATGGGAGCAGGAGACCGAGAAAGGTGGAGAAGTCGAGCTGGAGCAGCTTTGGATTCAAAAAACCTTTTGGCCTGAGCTGAATGTGAAGATCGGACATATCGTGGTGCCTGTCGGGCTGACCAATGCCCACCACGAGCCGACGGAATACTTCACTGTCTATCGTCCCGAGGGCGAGGCCACAATTTTCCCCTGCACGTGGCATCAGACCGGCGTCAGTCTGTGGGGCCGCCATGGCGCGTGGCGCTATGAGGCCCAGTTCCTCGCCGGTCTTGATGCTCTTCAATTTTCGACGACGAACTGGATTCAGAACGGAGCACATTCTCCCTATGAGTTCGATGTGGCCAACAAATATGCCGTCGCCGCCCGCGTGGACAATTACTCCGTGCCGGGACTCCGTCTCGGTTTGAGTGCCTATTACGGGCACAGTATTAATAATACGTATGAGACCATGACAGGTGCTCACTATCAGGTTAAGGGTGCCGTAGCCATTGGCTCGTTTGATTTCCACTACGATGCGCACAACTGGATTGTGCGTGGCAGCTTGGACTACGGACATCTTTCTGACGCTGAGCACATCAATGCGATCAATGTCAACCAGCCTACCAACTCACCCAACGCACGGTCGCACGTGGGCGACGAGGCCATGGCCTTCGGCGCCGAGGTGGGCTATGACTTTTTCTCGCAGGTGAAGAAACTCCGCGAGGGGGGACAGCGGATGTTCCTGTTTGCCCGCTATGAATACTACGACAGCTACCATCCCGCCACAAGTGTGACGATCGACTACCCTTATACCGAGAAGCATCGCATGGCTGTCGGTTTGAACTACTATCCCCTGCCGGAAGTGGTCATCAAGGGAGAGTTCTCGCACCGTTTCCTTCACAGCCAGTACGACAACGAGCCTTCAGTCTCGCTTGGTGTGGCGTATGCAGGCTTTTTCACGAAATAAAATCATACCAATCATTTATTTAACCCGCTTTACATTATGAACAAAGTATTCAGAAAATCATTGCTTGCCGTCTTTGCCGGCGTGTTGAGTTTCGGTTTGGTGTCGTGCAGTGATGACGAAAATTCGTCGTCACCCGATCCCGGCGCTCTCACGGCCGACGAACAGGAAATCAAAGCTTTTGCCGAACAGTATCTGGACGCTACGCTTTATCCCACCTATCGGATGCTGGCAGACAGCACAGCTATCCTTGCTGACCAACTCATGGCCATGCGCGACAAGGTCCTGAACGGCGGCACTGTTACACAGGACGAAATTGACGCGGCGTGTACCGTTTTTCTCCATGCCCGTGCCAATTATGAAACGAGCGAGGCGTTCCTCTTCGGCGCTGCTACTGACTTCGGCATCGACCCGCACATCGACACGTGGCCGCTCGACCTCGACATGCTCAAAACTGCGTTGACCAACAACAGCCAGATTGAGGCCATGGCCGGCGAAAACGGCGATGAGTATGCCGGCGTCAACCTCGGTCCTGCTCTTTTGGGGTTCCATGGTATTGAGTATATCCTTTTTCGAGACGGACAGAACCGCACAGCATCCAGTCTCAACAGTCCTGACGCAGATCTGAACAACCTGACAGCCCGTGAGGAACTCATCTATGCCGCAGCCGTGGCTGGCGACCTGCGCAACAAATGTTTTCAGATGGAGGTGGCCTGGGATGTCGACGCTCCGGCCGATCACATCGCCAAGGTCGAGGCTCTCGAATGGCCTTACCAGATGACCAACGGTCTGTCGTATGGAGAGAACATGATGCTTGCCGGTCAGGCTGGAAGCACCTACAATTCGTGGCGACGGGTGAGTGACGCCATCATCCTGAGCGGCTGCATCAACATCTGCGACGAGGTGGGTGAAGTCAAGATGGGAACGCCTCATGGCGGAGTTGAAGGCGTGGCGCAGGACCCTAATTACATCGAGTCGCCGTATAGCTGGAACTCCATCACCGACTTCTACGACAACCTGTGCAGCATTGAGAACAGCATTATGGGCGGACGGCCTGAGCTCCGCGACGAAACCAAGTCCATTTATGCTTACGTCAACAAACGCAACGCCGAACTGGCCGCACAGTTACGGGCAGATATCGACGATGCCAAGGCCAAGATCCGGGCGATGAAGTACCCCTTCGTGCATAACTATACCGACGCGTCGGTCGCTACGGCCATGCAGGCGTGCATGAAACTGTCTGACACGCTGGGCGAGGTGAACACGTATATCCTTAACAACTAAGCGCATCTGTATTTTCCGGGATGCGTTATGGCGTCGCGGAACGGCCAGCTCTTCCCGAAGGAGTGGGCATGGCCGGGCGGGAGAAGGTCTGCCTGTGTGGGTGACTTCTCCTGTCCAATTGACAGAAAAGCAGATGTAGCGACCGTTAATCCTGTCCGGCTGACAGACAAAACGATTGGTAGTGACCGGAATTTTCGCCCGGCTATCTGAATACTCTGGCAGCTTGGATGCAAAGACAAAATGTTTGACTCACTAAAATGAACCTATTGATGAAGAAAAGAAAACTTGCCTTGCCCACGTGGATCGTATTGGCAACGTTCGGGTTGGTGGCTTGCAGCGACGACAATGTCAGCACGCCTCCGGCCGACAACGACGACTATGCCTACGTCGGCAAGGCTGTCGGCAACTTTACGGCTGCCGAATGGTATCCCGGCGGCGAGCTGGGCACGACTGAGAATGTCGGTCATTCGTCATACGAGGACGAGACGCCCGCGGTCACCGCGCAGGGACTGGGAGAGAGTTTTAAGTTCGGCGAGGCCTTCTTCGAACGCAATTACAACGAGGGCACACCGCCGTTCAATGGACTTGGGCCTGCGTGGATACGCACCTCATGTCAGAGCTGCCATCCTGGCTATGGGCATGGCAAGCGACAGACGCAGTATCAGGCCAACACTTTCGGCAATGGCTACCTCCTTGTTGTTTATGACAAGGACACGAAGGCCTACGTGCCCGAGCTGACCGGCATGCCGCAGACCAAGGCGTCAAGTCCCTTCCTTCCGCCAATCGACGAGAGCGGCATACACATCGACTGGCTTGTGGCCAGCGACGGCGCCTTGCCTACGACTTTCCCCGACGGCGAAACGTATGAACTCATCTATCCCGAAGTGACCATCGACCTTGATGCGTTTCACACCGACCCTAAACCGTCGAACTATGAGGTGCGTCTTGAATCGACCATCGGTATCTATGGTACAGGGCTCATTGATGCGATTTCCGAAGACGATCTCAAAGCGCAGTATGAGGCCGAGGCACAGCTCGGGCTGCCGCTTAATCCCGCCATGTGGGATTCTGTGGCGAACGATTGGGCTGCTACTGCATGGTATAGCGGCTATCCGGCGAACGCCACTGACCGCCGTCCACGTATCAAGCGCTACACGTATGCTTTGAGCCGGGCGACTTTGCAGGATGGTCCTGGCGCGAATGCAATCTGGAATATCACGAATGTCAGCCGTTCCGACCGTCCGAAACTCTATACCACCGATGCGTGGGCCAAGGCCATGTCGGAAAACGAAAATGTGCTGGCTGCCATAGCGGCAGACCCGGAGTCGCCTTATTATGCCGACGGCACGCGTGAGGGTATAGCTGGACGCATTCTTACGTTGCTCTCGCCCAACACTGACCAGTTTGCCGAGGGCGCCACACCAGAGATGAGCGACCGCAACTACTACGAGCTGATGGTTTGGCATCGCGGACTGGCTGTTCCCCGGGCACGTAACCTCAACGATCCACAGGTGCAACGTGGCAAGACGCTTTTTTACGAAATGGGATGTACGACATGCCACCGGCCGTCATGGACAACTGGCGATGACGATTATTGGGCCGACGAGGTGGTCAAGTCGCAAGGAAAACTCCCCGTATACAAGCAGCAGGTCATTTGGCCTTATTCGGATTTTGTGCAGCACCGCCTGTTCATGAAGAACGACATTCGGGCCGACTGGTGTCGGACGACGCCTTTGTGGGGCAGAGGGCTGTCTCTCCAAAATACTGGTGCCGAAGACCGTTTGCACGACTGCCGGGCACGCAACGAGATTGAGGCCATCATGTGGCATGGTTACAGCCGTAAGAGTGAGGCGTTCGGAAGCGCTGAGAAATTCTATAATCTTCCGAAAACCGACCGCGACGCTGTCGTGGCGTTTATCCGTGCCATCTGACGGGAGCCGGACAGTATGATGGGAGGCGAGCGCCCGATCCTGGATTTCCGGGAGGGCCTTGCCTCCTTTTTAGAGACAGAGAGCCGTCTGTTTGCTGGGCGCCGGTGTCCTTTGGCGCGTTGTGACTGAATATCTGTTTCTTGCGCACAGCCTGTAAAAAGCCGGGGCGAAACCAGAGATGCCCGTTGCATAGCGTGTCGTTTTGTCGGTTGCCGTGCCGGAACTGCCGACGTGTGCGCGGGGCCACGCAGCATACAGATGGCGTTTTAATAAAAAAGAAATAGCTTATGATTACCTATGAAACACTTGTACACCGTGCGGGGCGGCTGTCTTTTTTGTGGCTCTATCTGTTGATGATCATCATGGCCATCACCACGTTTGTAGAGAAAAGAGTTGGAACCGACCGTGTGGTCGAGACAGTTTACTCGTCGTGGTGGTTCGCCGCATTGTGGGCCGGGACCGCTTTATGTGGACTTGCAGGGCTGTTAGCCCGGCGGCGACCGTTACACGTGCTTGTCCTTCACGTGTCGTTTGTCGTTATACTTTGTGGTGCATGGCTGACGTCGGTCACGTCGGTGAGCGGTCAGATCCACCTTCGCATCGGACAGACTGCTGTCCGTTATACGGTTGATCCTGCCGACGGGGGAGGCGAGCGTCCGCTTCCGGCCGCTGTTACGTTGAGCGGTTTTGAAGTGCGTGAACATCCCGGTACTGGCGCTCATGCCGACTATGTGAGCCAGCTTGAATTGAAGGATCGCAGCGGCCAGCGTCGCGAGGTGACGGTCTCGATGAACCATGTCCTCCACTATGGTGGAATGCGCTTTTTCCAGATGTCATACGATTCAGACCGTAAAGGCAGCTATTTGCAAGTCAGCGTCGACCCGTGGGGCCGTCCGTTGACTTATGCAGGCTATGCGCTGCTTTTCTTATCGCTGTTTTGGATGCTCTTTTCCCCGCGCGGCAAGTTTCGTGCCCTTTTGCGCCATCCGGCCTTGCGTCGGGGGCTTTTCGTCGTGGTGGGCTTGTCGGCGTTCTCACTCCGAGCCGCTCCGACGCTTTCGCAGGCCGAAGCAGACCGTTTTGGACGCCTGCTGGTAGCTTGGAACGGACGGGTATGTCCCATGCAGACCTTGGCCCGTGATTTCACTGTCAAGCTTTGCGGAACGGATGTTTACAAAGGGCTTAGCGCAGAACAGGTGATGACGGGATGGGTCTTCTGGGGCGAGGAGTGGGACAATGAGCCTCTTATCCGTGTGAAGAACGCACAGCTCCGCAATGTTCTTGGAGTAGGACGGCGTGCGGCTTTCAACGACTTTTTCTCGCCGGAAGGGGGCTATCGATTGGCACCCTATTTGCAGGATTATTATGCAGGAAATCGTACAGCCTTGACAGATGCCGCCGTCGAGGTAGATGACCGTTTGCAACTCGTTCTTGCGTTGCGCCAAGGCAAACTCTGGCGCGTGTTTCCCCTTGCTGACAGTGTGGGACGGTTTGAGTGGTATGCCCCGACTGACGCTCTGCCTGTCGGGACGGACACGTTACGTGCCGCGTTCGTGAGCCGGGTGTTCAGCGAGTGCTATACGGCGGCCATGTCGGGTGATGGCGAACGGCTCGGCAGTCTTTTCTCTGCTTTGGATGCCTTTCAGCAGGAGGCGGCCTCGGATGCGTCATTCCCTTCGGCGCATAGTTTGAAAGCCGAACGGCTCTATAATTCTCTGCCGCTTCCAATGTGGCTGTCGCGTCTGAATATGGCTTGTGGCTTGTTGCTTATGGTTGGCTTTTTGGCGCAGATGGCCCGGTGGCAACAGCGGGCGGATGGCTCGGCGCGATGGTCGTGGAACCGCCTCCTGCATAGGGTGGGCATGACACTGCTGGCAGCGGGTTTTGTGGCATTGACGTTCTATCTTGGATTGCGCGTGGAAATCAGCGGTCGCCTGCCTTTGGGTAATGGCTACGAGACAATGTTGGCCATCAGCTGGATGCTTATGGCGGTGTCTTTGGCGCTTTGTCGCCGCTTTCCGGTGGTGGTACCGATGGGGCTTTTGCTGTCGGGCTGCTTCCTGCTCGTGTCGTCGCTGGGGCAGATGAATCCTCAGATCAGCCCTTTGGAGCCGGTGTTGGGCTCTCCGTGGCTTAGCGCACACGTGTCCCTTGTCATGGCGGCTTATGCATTGCTGTCGTTCACGTTCGCTTGTGCCCTCGTGGCGGGGGGGCTTGTTTTCGCAAAGGGAGGTACAAGTGCCGTCGGTGTGGCCGCGCCGGTGGAAGCGTTGGCAGTCTTGTCGCGCGTGTTCCTTTTTTCGGGGATAGCCTTGTTGGGAGGCGGTATCTTTGTCGGAGCCATTTGGGCCGGGCAGTCATGGGGCCGCTGTTGGGGCTGGGATCCGAAAGAGGTCTGGGCGCTTGTCTCGTTTCTCTTTTATGCTGTCCCGATTCACGATGTTTCGCTCCATCGGTTCCGCCGCCCGATGTTTTATCATGCCTATATGGCGGCGGCTTTCATGACGGTGGTGATGACGTATTGGGGCGTAAACTATTTTCTCGGTGGTCTGCATAGTTATGCGGGTTGATCCGGAACAGGTCGTCGGCTGATTGCGGCCACGCAGTTAGGCGTAAAAATGAGGAGCGTGCCGTGGACTTTGAGCCTCGGCACGCTCCTTAAATGTTGGAATGCTTCACGGTGAAACCGGATGCTCCTTTTGAGAATGGAATCAGGGGACAAGAACTTTATGTCCGGCGACAATGTAGATACCGGTCGGCACGTTGACGGTATGGAGCTGTCCGTCGACTGTGCCGCGCCAGTGAACCCGACCTGCGGCGTCGGTTACGGCCAGCGCGGCGGGGCGGTCGCTACTGATGTGGATTTGGCCGCGGCTGGCGCTGACGCTGAATGTGGGCTTGTCAGTGATGTTGCCGATGCCCACACTGGTGCCGTATTGGTAGACACGCACCCAGTCGAAGAGTGTCTCGTAGGTGTGGTCCACGTCGGCGTCGGCTGCCCAAGAGCCGTTGCCTACGGATTGGTTTAGGATGATGTAGAAAGCTTTGTCAAACGGCCATTGCCCGTTGGTGAGGGCTTCCGTGTCTGTGGACTTGGCGTAGCTGCCGACTTGCTTGCCGTCGACGTACCAGCGTAGGCTGCTCTCGTTCCATTCGAGGCCGTAGGTGTGGTAGCGGTCCATTTCGACGCTTTCGTTGTAGGACGATTTGGGGTTGCTGGTGTTGCCAAGGTTGTATGTCCAGTTTGAGTGGACAGTGTGGTAGGCTGTGTTTTGGGCGTCTATCTGCTCCCAGATGTCGATTTCGCCGTCGTTGGGCCATCCTTTCGACTGGTCGGTGGGCATGAGCCAGAAGGCGGGGAAATTGCCGCTGTGGGGATGGGTGAGGATGCGGGCTTCGATCTTGCCATATTGGAAGTCGAACAGTCCGGATGACTCAACGCCGCCTGTGATCATAGGGACGGGATCGCTTTCTTGGTCAGGGTTGGGAATGGCTCGGGCCACGAGTTTGCCGTCTGACAGATAGATGACATCCTCGCTGTCTGAGAGCCAGCGGTTCCAAGTGGCGCTTTCACGCAGGCAGCGATGCCAGGCGTCGGCGTCGGGCTGTGTGCCGTCGGGCCCGTTGAATTCGTCGGCGAATATGAGCTTATAGGTGGCGCGGTCGGTAGGCTCAAAATTAACGTAAACGGCTACGTCGCCGTTGATGCTGTCCTGAGGAATGGTGTAGGTGCGGGCACGGGTCTTGAATTCACTCCATTGGCGGTTACCGTGGACGTATTGAGGGCCGTCGAAGTTGTGGCCGTGGCGTATGGTCATGCTGTCAGCCTGGTAGCCGCTTGCCACGGCTGTCGGAAAGATGCGCAGGGATTTGAAGCATGGGATAGTCAGGGGGAGTCCGGTGTTGTCCGGACCGTAGATGCTGCCGTTTTCACTGTGGAGGTCGAGCTTGTGTTCGGCGTTGTGCACGTTGACAAGGAAATCGACGATGTAACCGCCGTTGGCGTTGATCTGGTTGGCGCCGCCTTCACTCCACTGACCTGCGGGGTCGATGTTGTTCCAGTCCACTTTGAGGCGGGCCCGGTAGACGCCTGTGGGCATCGTGGTAGGCAGGGTGAAAGCAGGCATGCTGTCAAGGCGGACGGAGCCGGGAGCACCGGTGATGGTTTCTCCAAGGCTGTTCTTCCCGTTAAAGTAGGTGTAGGAGACGAGCTCGCCCGAGAGGGTGGGAACGCCGTTCCCGTCGAGCGAGGTATTGAACTGTCCGTCTTGGTTGAAGTCGATGTAGAGATACTCATGCATGGAGTTACCCGTGTAGTCGATGCCAGTAGTAACTTTGTCTCCGGGGACGAGCGATATCTCTTTGTTTGTCATGTTTCGGTAGACGTAGTTGTCGCCTTCATCGTCGATGCGGATGGTTTTTGTGCCACCGGAGGTCCCCGTGATGTTGATCCGGTTCAGCCGACGGTCGGTTCGCTCGATCGTGAGGCTTTTGTCGAAGTTCAGGGGATAGTCGTTGCCGGTTTCTGGCGTCTCGCCGTTTATTTCGACAAAGAGGCCTTCGACTTGTACGTCGGCTGTCATGATTTCAGCGGGTATGGTGAACGTGTCGTCGCGGAAGAGGTATGCAGGGTAAACGACTTCGACGTATTGCGGAGTGCCGTGGATAAGGCTGTCGCCTGCGAGGTTGTATCCGTAACGGACGCGGATGCCGTCATAGGTGAAGCCTTCTTCCGGATCCATCTTCACAGTGAGCGGTTGACCAAAGGGAGCTTGATAGCCGTTGAGAGTGGTGCCGGTCTCGGTGAGCACGTCGCCGTTGCGGTTGGCAGAGGTGACTGGGCAGAAGTCGCCGTGTACGTTAAGGCGTGTGTCGAAGATCATGCCTCCGTCGGTGACGATGGTGGTCGAACCGCCCGGATCGACGTTGCCCCAGTCAAGTTTGAAGCGAATACGGTAGTAGCCGTTCGGCAGGTCGGCCGGGACTGTGAATGCAGGAGGATTGAGTACGTTGCGGCTGCTTCCGGTCACTTTCGTGCCGTCGCTGAAATAGCCTTCGGTGCCCGCAACGGTTTCGACGTAGGCATAAGTCATGATGTCGCTGCCTTCGGGGATGGTGTAGTCGTCGTTGAGTGTAGCCTCGAACTTGCCGTCGTTGCCGCGGTCGAGATAGATGTAGCCGTTCAGCCAGGTGTCGGTGTAGCCAAAGGCGGGCGTAAGAGTTTCTCCTGCTTTGGCCGTGAAGCTCTTGTCAAGCAGGGTGTAGTGGATGGGAGTCGGGTTGAGCGTGCCCCAGTTCATGGATTGGTCGCCGTCGGCCGAGCCTTTGAGGGTGATGCCGGTGAACTTACGTGCATTGTTGTTGACTGTGGTGTTCTCATCATAATTGATGACGTAGTCTCCCATGCGGAAACGGGGCGTGGGACTGTCGTTGACGACAATCTCGTCGATAAAGACTGCATAGTCAGCCGACAATGCGTGAGGCGACTCGCAGTCGGGCACGACGACGAGGCTGTAAATGTCGATTCCGCCGGCTCCTTTGATAGGGAACACAGCGTCGCACCATTCGCCGGGTGTGGCAGGCAGCGAGGAGAGCGCCCAGAACTGTTCAGCTTCGGGTGACTGTCCGGCGCGTTCGCGCCGTTTCCCGAGGCCGATGAGCATCATGCGGCCGTCTGTCGGCTTGTGGATCATGACGTGGACGTATTTCGTGGTCTTGGTCAGTTCGAATGTTTCGCTCAGGTCGATGCGGGCGCCGTAGAGGTTACTGCCGAATCGGGAGCGTTGGAATCCGAGGATGTGCCCGGTGGAGTTCGGGGCGAAGCCGAGCGTCTCGTTTACTTGGCTGAGGTGGTTGCTGACCACGGCGGCGTTGCCTTTGAGTGTCCCGGTGCGGAATGGGGATTCTTCCCAGGAATCGTAGACTCCTATCGCCTTGTAGTCTTCCGATTCGAACGTGATTTCTTGGGCTGTCGCTGTCAAAGGGAACGCCATGACGGCCCAGAGTATATGTTTTTTGAGGTTCATTGTTTTGGGTATGGAGGTTTAGTAAACGGAAAGCGTGTGGAGCAGCGGACAAGCTTTGCTGTCTTCGATGGTGACGCGGACACCTTTGACGCTGAGGGCTGACCCGTAGTTCGACGTGGAGCCGTTCAGGGGGATGATGCGTTTGTAGCCCACGGTGGTCTGCTGGATGCTGCCGCCTCGTTCGGTCCAGTCGCTGCTGCCGTCATTGCTTGTCTCGATTTTGAAGGCCTTGACGCGCTGGCCGAGCTTGATGTATTCTTGCAGGGCTACGAAATGGATGCGCTGCGGGGTGTCCCACGTCAGGGTGATGGTGGCCGACGTTGTGCCGTCGTTGGTGGCCCAATAGGTATCCTTGTCGCCATCGATGAGGTTGGTGGCCTCGTAGTTGCGCGAGGCACCGGCTGCGCGGGTCTCAGTGACTTCCACTTTCGCCGTGCGGGCCAAATCGTTTCCTAATCGTGTTTCCAACAGGTTGCCAAGGTCTTTGAGCACGTTCACCGTGGCCGTGGGCAGAACTCCGGCCTTGTTGGGAGGCATATTGAGGATGAGCGTCGAGTTGCGTCCTACGGTTTCGAGGTACATCTGGAAGAGACGTTCCGCACTCTTCACCGTTTCTCCATCGTGGTAGAACCAGCCACTGTCCGTTCCTTTGGCGTCGCTCTCTCCCGGCAGCCAGAACCAGCCGTCTTCGGAGCCGTACATGCCGTTGCCTTCGGGGGCGGTACCGCGGTTTTCGGGCGACCAGTTCGTTTCGCCAGCCCATCCGGCCTCGTTGCCAATCCAGCGGGCTTCACCGCCAACGCCCCAAAGCACGCAATCGGGACACACTTTATGTACTGAATCGCGAAGGTTGGGCACGTCATAATAGACGGAGTTGTCCACATTGCGTGTCCCGCCTTCGCCGCCGTAGTATCCGGTCCCGCCTTGGGCGCCGTCAAACCACATTTCGAATTGGTCTGTGCCGTACTGGGCCAGTTCGGCGCATTGTCGGAGGAACACTTCGCTGACGTATCTGTCCGTGCCGTAAAGGGCGCTGTTGCGGTCCCATGGCGAGATGTAGAAACCGTACTTCATGTCGAGTTCCTTGGCTGCGGCTGCGAAATCGCGGGGTATGTTGGTCTGTTGGGCAATGGGACTTGAACAGCTTGTCACGTTGTGTGTCGTGGTGCTCGTAGGCCAGAGACAAAAGCCGTCGTGGTGCTTGACTACGGCGATGCCGCCTTTCATTCCGGCTGCCTTGACTGATTCAAGCCATTGCTTGGGATTGGGGGCCTGCGTAGGCGCAAAGAGGTCTTCGTCTTCGTCGCCGTTACCCCATTCTTTGCCGGTGTAGGTGTTCATGCCGTAGTGGAAGAAGGCGTAGAATTCGGTCTCTTGCCACTTCAACTGGCGGGGGTGGGGCACAGGGTGAACAGGCGCCGGCTCGTTGTCGGGGTTCGGCAATGATTGTTGTTGGATGACGAACTCACTCCCTCCGGCTTGTTGCGCCCATCCATTTGACGGCGCAACCGCCAAACTGAGCGCGAAAAGCGTTAGTGTAGTTTTCTTCATGAGCTTAAAATGTGATAAGGAATAGTTGTTCGCGTTTTTCGCGCTCCAAATTTAAGTAAATAAATCCGAATGATCTGTCTCTTATGGCTGAATTGATGTGTCGTGGCGGTCATATAGGCGTTTTTTTCTTCCGTTTTCGTTGTCATGTGTCTGTCAGGAAGAACAATCCGGGGGTGAGGGAAACGGCAGGTACGGGTGTAGAAGATTTTGTCAGCCGTCCTGTAAAATCCATCAGTGCGGTAGACATTACGGGACGGCTGGCCGTCGTAGTGGATGTTTTTGGGGTGATGTTCAAGTGCTTGCAGATGTGGAACCATGTTACATGTATGTTCCTTTCGAAGCGATAAAATGGAAAGCGGCACACAGTTTATCAAACTGTGTGCCGCTTTGCTTGGTGAGCCTCTTGTCGGATTCGAACCAACGACCCCGAGATTACAAATCACGTGCTCTGGCCAACTGAGCTAAAGAGGCGGGTGGGTAAGCTCTCTGCATCGCGCCGCTACAACCAACTACCTTTGCTGCGGTCAAGCCCTGGAGGATTCGAAGGGAGCTGGCCGTGCAGCACTTACCCGGCTGTTTCTGGGTGCAAAGATAGGCTTTCCGGATGAAACTGGCAAGCCTATGGCTGAAAAAGTTTGCCACTTTATGTTTTTTCCCGTTCCATATGGAGGTGTTGTGTGCAGTATTCAAGTACGCAGGGGCGGTGTGTGACGAAAATGAGCGTGCGGTCTGAAAAGTGGCGGACGATTTGTTCAATCACTTTGGCTTCCGTGTCGTTGTCGAGGGCGGAGGTAGCTTCATCGAAGAGCAGGATGGGCGCATCGCGCAGCAGTGTGCGGGCTATGCTGATGCGTTGTGCCTGTCCCTCGGAAAGTCCTCCTCCTTGTTCGCCACAGGGCGTGTCGAGCCCTTTGGGAAGCGAGAATACGAAGTCGGCTTGGGCCATGCATAGGGCCTGCTCCATCTGCTGGGGGGTGGCTTTCGGGTTGCCAAGGAGAAGATTCGAGCGGATGGTTCCGCTTAGCAGGGTGTTGCCTTGGGGCACATAGGCAAAAAGGTTTCGGGTGGAAGTTGTGACCGGGAGGGCGTGCGTGGCGTCGTAGAGGGTGATGCTTCCGTGGGTTGGATTTACCAGGGCAAGCAACATGCGTACGAGGGTCGTTTTCCCTGCACCCGTTTCTCCGAGTATGGCTGTGCGGCTTCCGGGCGGAAAGTCGAATTTCAGGTTTGAAATGATTTTCCGCTCGGTCGGGGCATAAGAGAATGTTACGTCGCGCAGGCGGATGCCTACTCCTCCTTTAAGGTTTTTCGTGTTCGTTGCAGTGTCTTCGGGGGGGATGCGTTCCAGCTCGATGAGTCTCTCGGCTGAGGTGTACGCGCTGATGAAAATAGGGATGAAACGGGTAAGGTTGCGGGCAGGGCCTTGAATCTGTCCGACCAGTTGGACAAAAGCGATGAGGGCGCCGTATGTGATGAGCCCATCCGAAAGGTTGTGGACGCCCCAGCCGAATGTGAAAAGGTAGCCCGCCGAAAATCCGATGTTCATCACCGCGGATGAGATGAGTGAGTAACGGGTCTTGTGGCGGACTTCGCCGCAAAGTTGTCCTTGCAGTGTCTGGAGGTTGGCCAGCACGGTTGCGCATCGTTCGAGCGTTTTGATGACGAGGTTGTGCTGTATGCTTTCCTGCACGAGTGCCTGGATGCGGCTTTCTGTCGAGCGGACTTGATGGGTGAGTGCTTTCATTCGGCTGACGTAGAGGCGGCTGATGACCAGGAATATCGGGAGCAGAAATACAATTATGAGTGCCAGCGTGCGGTCCATTAGGAAAAGAAAGAGGAAAGCTCCCGCGAATTGGACTACGGTCGTGATGAGCGCAGGAAGCGATTCGGTCAGATAGCTCACGACAGTTGTGACGTCTTTCTCGATACGGTTGAGCATGTCACCACTGTGGTAGGATTGAAGTCCGCGCCATGTGCTGTGAAGCAAGTGGCCGAAAGTGCGCGCTTGCATGCTGTTTTGGGCTTTCACTCCCAGTGTGGCGCGAATCCATCGGCTGCACATACCTAAGGCGATCTCGACGGCAAGAATGGCGGAGAGCAGGAGTAAGGCCTCGTTCAGGGTGAGGCGGGCGTCTGTGTGTGTGGCGATGTCGATGGTCAGCTTGGTGGCCCATACGAAAGTGAGTCCCGCCGCGACGTTCAGTATGCCGATAATGGTATTCAGGGTGGCTTGTATGCGGTGACCCTGCCACACGTTCCACAGCCAACGTGTGCTGGACCACATGGAGCTCAATGTGTGTTTCGAGATGGCTTTCTTGAAGTTCATTGTCTATGTCTCACGAATATAGATTGCGGCTTGGCTAATCGGAAGGGCGTGAACTCTCTCTTCATTTGGCGTTTCGTCTTTCACCTTATTTGTCCGGTGATCATAAACGGTTGTCCGCGCCCCACATCATCTTCGTCCGCAGTGTGTCGAAGAAGTTCTTGTGGCGTATTTTCATGACTTTAATATCATAGGGAGCCCGGCGGAGTGTGATTGTAGTTCCGGAGCGGAAACTTTCGCTGCGGCCGTCGATGGCGACAAGGAAGTTGTGGCTACGGCTTTGTACGGTCAGGGTGATGGTGACGTCATCGTTCAAGACGACGGGGCGGATGTAAAGGCTGTGCGGGGCGACGGCTGAAAGGCAGAGCGTCTGTGTCCCGGGCACGATGACCGGTCCGCCTGCACTAAGGGAGTAGCCGGTTGAACCAGTCGGCGTGCTGACGATGAGGCCGTCGGCGATGTAGTGCGTGAGGAGCTCACCGTCTATCTCAGTGCGGATGTCGATTAGAGAGGAGTTGTCGTGTTTGAGCACGGCAACTTCGTTCAGGGCAAAGGGGTAGTGGTTGAAGGGCCGTTCGTCGTTGGTGGCTTCGATGATGCTTCGGCTCTCGATAGCGTAGTCTTTCCGGAACAAAGCATCGATGGCTTGGTCGATGTATTCCGGCGAGATGTCGGCCAGAAATCCCAGCCGTCCCGTGTTGACACCGAGGATGGGGATATTCTTGCCGCCGACGTGAGCGGCTGTACTTAGGAATGTGCCGTCGCCGCCGATTGAGACGGCTAAGTCAACGCCTTGCAATTCCTTGTCACTCTCAAATGAGGCAATCGGGAAACCTATCGTGTCGAGATATGCCCGGAACGAAGGCTCTATGGTTATGGTAGCTCCATGCTGTGACAGTTTTCCGATGACTTGATGCACGTATTGGCTTTTCTCAGCTTGGCAGGTGTTCCCGAATAACGTTATTTTCATCTTTTTCGTAAGTATGAATGGAAAAAACATTTATTCCCTTGGTTTCTTATGTCTCGGAACGAAGTTTTTTTATTAATTTTGCAAATATACGGAAAGGTGCGCGCTGGAACAAGCGAAAGCGGGCTTTCTTCTCGGTAAAGCTGGAATGCGGCCATTTCCTAGCGACTAATTAAATGGGCTCAATGATCCGATAAAGCATAGCAGGCAATGACAAAACTTAGCGTGAATATAAATAAAGTCGCCACGTTGCGAAATGCACGGGGAGGGAACAATCCGAATGTGCTGGCAGTGGCGCTCGATTGTGAATCGTTCGGTGCGCAAGGCATCACAGTACATCCGCGTCCTGATGAGCGACATATCAGGCGTTCGGACGTTTTTGCGTTGAAACCAGCGTTGCGCACGGAGTTTAACATCGAGGGGTATCCCGACGAGAGATTCCGCGAGTTGGTGCTGGCAGTGCGGCCGGCCCAAGTGACCTTGGTGCCAGACTCCCCGGAACAGTTGACCTCCAATCATGGGTGGGATACGGTGGCGCATGCAGCTTTTTTGAAAACCGTTGTGGCCGAAATGAGAGCAGCGGGAATCCGGACTTCGATATTTGTTTCGACAGATACCTCCATGGTTGAAGGAGCGGCTGCTTGTGGTGCTGACCGCGTGGAACTTTACACTGAGCCTTATGCAGCAGGTTATGCCGCCGATCGTGAGGGTGCTGTGGCACCGTTCGTGGAAGCAGCCAATGTGGCGAAACAACTTGGCTTGGGCTTGAACGCCGGGCATGATTTGAGCTTGGAGAACTTGGCCTATCTGCATGAATGTATTCCTTGGATGGACGAAGTAAGCATAGGGCACGCTCTTATCTGCGATGCGCTCTACCTCGGCTTGCAAGAGACAATCCGCCGTTACTTGGCTTGTTTGAAATAAGGAAACAGATATAATCAACAGAACGATAGAATATGGTACATCTTTTTTTAGCCGACGGCTTCGAAGAAATCGAAGCATTGGGTACGCTGGATATCCTGCGCCGGGCAGGGATTGAGGTGCTGACCGTGTCGATCACGGGAGCGCGTCTTATCCGCGGGGCGCACAACATACCGATTATGGCTGACAACCTTTTCCGCCGTTGCGGTGTCGAAGACAGCGAAATGCTCGTATTCCCAGGTGGAATGCCCGGAATGACGAATCTCGGACTACATGACGGCCTTCGGAAAGCGATGGTTAGCCATGTGCAAAGCGACCGTCCCGTAGCGGCCATTTGTGCAGCCCCTGCCTTATTGGGTCGAAGCCGTCTGTTGGCCGGGCGGCGGGCCACCTGTTATCCCGGTTTTGAGCCTCAGCTTGATGGCGCGGTATGTACGGGGAAAATGGTCGAGGTGGACGGGAATATCATTACCGGCCGCGGCCCAGGTGCAGTCTTTCCATTCGCTTTTGCCATAGTAGAACGTTTGCGTGGGGCGGAAGTGGTTGAGAAAATAAAGCACGACATGCTCCTCGATTGAATGAGGTTGGAACCCTCAATGTTATAACAAAGGACGGAGTGGCCATCCGGAGTTATTTATACCAGGATATTACATATCTTAAAGGCGTAGGCCCCGAACGCGCCAAGCTGCTTGCGGGAGAGCTTGACGTAAGGAGCGTGCGGGACTTGTTATATAATTTCCCCTATAAGTATATAGACCGCACAGCTGTGCATCGTGTGAACGAGATACACGAAGGAATGCCTTACGTACAGCTTCGTGGACGCATCGTGGACTATGAAGTGGAAGGGGTCGGGCGCAAGCAACGTTTGAAGGCTTTGTTCTCAGACGGGACAGGCATGGTAGAATTTGTGTGGTTCAATGCTTACAAACGCGTGGAGGCTAACTATAAAATAGGCCAGCTCCTCATCGTGTTAGGTAAGCCGACGTTCTACAACGGTCATATCTCGTTTGCCCATCCCGAGCTCGAGCATGCAGAGAAATTCAAGTCAGACGCGTGTACGTTCCAACCCTATTATCGGGTAACGGAGCGGATGAAGCGGCATAACTTCACGTCGAGGACGATGGCCGACATCATGCGCACCGCATTTTCCAACTTGCCAGCTTCTGAACCCGAAGAAAGCCTTCCGGCCTATCTCATGGAGCGTTACCGACTGTGTCCGTTGGCGCCGTCGTTGCGGACGTTGCATTTTCCACAGAATACGGAATACTTGGCGCAGGCAGAGCGGCGTCTTAAATTCGACGAACTGTTCTTTTTGCAGTTAGACATCCTTCGTTATGCCAAGAACCGGAAAATGAAGTTCCGTGGTTTCGTCTTTTCCAAGGTCGGTGATCTTTTCATGCAGTTTTATCGCGAGAAGCTCCCCTTTGAGTTGACGGACGCGCAGAAACGTGTGATGAAGGAAATCCGTGCCGATTTGGGCAGTGGCCGCCAGATGAATCGCTTGTTGCATGGTGACGTCGGTTCTGGCAAGACGATGGTGGCCCTCATGGCTTGCCTCATTGCAGGCGATAACGGATATCAGTCATGCTTGATGGCTCCCACTGAAATCTTGGCCGAACAGCATTATGCGACGCTTGTCCAGATGACCGGCGGACTTCCCATTCGTGTTGAACTGTTGACCGGAAGTGTCAAAGGAAAGCGGCGCGAATCCGTGTTGAGCGGCTTGTCCGATGGCTCTGTCAATCTTCTGGTGGGTACGCATGCTGTTATCGAACCGACTGTCGCTTTTTTGAATCTTGGGCTTGTCGTGATAGACGAACAGCATCGTTTTGGTGTGGAGCAGCGGGCTAAGTTGTGGAGCAAGAACGTCAATCCGCCGCACATTCTCGTCATGACGGCTACCCCGATACCCCGAACGCTGGCTATGACTGTTTATGGCGACCTCGATGTTTCTGTCATTGATCAGTTGCCCGCAGGACGGAAGCCGGTACGAACTCTTCACTATTATTCAGACCGCCTCGATTTGCTTTACGGAGGTATGCGTAAGGAACTGCAAAAAGGGCGGCAAGTGTACGTGGTTTATCCCTTGATTGAAGAGAGTGAGCGGAGCGATTTGAAGAATCTTGAAACCGGTTTCGTCGCGATGAGCGAGGCTTTCCCGGATTATAAGGTCGGGAAATTGCACGGGAAGATGAAGCCGCAGGAAAAAGAGGCTGCCATGCAGGCTTTTCTGCGGCGGGAAACGCAGATACTTGTCAGTACGACCGTCATTGAGGTGGGGGTGAACGTTCCTAATGCCACGGTGATGGTCATTCAGGACGCCGAACGCTTCGGGCTGGCGCAGTTGCATCAGTTGAGAGGACGCGTCGGCAGGGGAGGCGACCAGTCGTACTGCATTTTGGTGACGGGTTACAAGCTGGGTGATTCAACGCGCAGGCGCATCGGTGTCATGGTGGAGACGACGGATGGCTTCCGCATAGCAGAAGAGGATTTGAAATTGCGTGGCCCAGGCGACCTCGAAGGCACGCAACAAAGCGGATTGCCATTTGATTTGAAGATAGCGAACGTTGTTCGCGATGTCGATTTGTTGTCTGTGGCGCGCGAGGCTGCCGAAGAAGTCTTGCGGGTTGATCCTTACGAAAACTTGCCACAGCACAGCATGATATGGTCAACCCTTCGTCAGTGGCGGGGACGTAATGTCAATTTTTCAGCCATTAGTTGAGTACCTTTTGTGAGCGGGGTGTTTTTTCATGCTCGGCTCCGCTTGCTTTTCCTTCGTATGTTTTGGGGATATGAACCCGTTGCATGTGTATAACGTGTATGCCTATTATAATAGGTAAGCGGTCATTTGTTTAAATGGTCGCAGCGACAGAAAATGCCGTCGCCCTGACAGGATTATCTGTCACTACGACTGGATTTTTCGTGTCGGGAGGTGGAGACAGACCGGCTGGGACCAATCGTTGCGCAAGGGTTACTTCATTATTAACGGTTTCTTTTGGAAGTCGCGGGTAGCATTGTACCGTACGCTGACGGACTTCCTGCAAGACCAGAACGCTTGATTATAAGCATCTGTGCTGTCTTTTTGAAAGCCATCATTATTTTTATATACTTAATAGTTGTTTATAGTTCAAAAAGTATTACCTTTGCAAACGAAATCAGAATATAAAGAAACGTTTATCAAGTAGAGTATGAAAGCAGCAGAAGTGTTAGACACCCTGAAACGCCGCTTCCCTGGCGAGGCGGAGTACCACCAAGCCGTTCAAGAGGTTTTGGAAACCATCGAAGATGTCTATAATGAGCACCCTGAGTTTGAGAAAGCGAATTTGATTGAGCGTCTGTGCATTCCAGACCGTATCTTCTCGTTTCGCGTGACTTGGGTGGACGACAGTGGACGGGTGCAGACCAATATGGGATACCGTATACAGCATAATAATGCCATTGGCCCGTACAAGGGAGGTATACGTTTCCACTCTTCGGTCAATCAATCCATCTTGAAGTTCCTGGCTTTCGAACAGACGTTTAAGAACGCATTGACCACGTTGCCGATGGGAGGTGGAAAAGGTGGCTCGGATTTCAGCCCGCGTGGGAAGTCGAATGCGGAAATCATGCGCTTTTGCCAAGCGTTCATGATGGAACTATGGCGTCATATCGGTCCGGACACCGACGTGCCTGCCGGAGACATCGGTGTCGGCGGACGCGAGGTTGGTTATATGTACGGAATGTATAAAAAATTGGCACGCGAGAATACCGGAACGCTGACCGGAAAAGGACTTGAATTTGGCGGATCGCTGATCCGTCCGGAAGCCACTGGTTACGGTAATGTATATTTCTTGCTTGAAATGCTCAAAACGCGTGGTATTGACCTGAAAGGCAAGGTCGTTACGATTTCCGGTTCTGGTAATGTGGCACAGTATACCGCCGAAAAACTTATAGAATTGGGAGCTAAGGTCGTGACGATGTCCGACTCAGATGGGTATATTTACGACCCGGACGGAATTGACCGCGAGAAACTTGACTATATCATGGAGTTAAAGAATCTTTATCGTGGCCGTATTCGCGAATATGCAGAGCAGTATGGCGTGAAGTACGTTCCCGGGGCGCGTCCTTGGGGTGAGAAGTGTGACATCGCCATGCCGAGCGCAACGCAGAATGAACTGACAGGAGAAGACGCCAAGACACTTTTGGCTAATGGCTGCTTTGCAGTGAGCGAGGGTGCTAACATGCCGTCGACACCTGAGGCCATCGATGCTTTCCTCGAAGCCAAGATTCTTTATGCTCCGGGCAAAGCTGCCAACGCCGGTGGCGTGTCGGTGTCGGGACTGGAAATGACGCAGAACGCACAGAAGCTCAGTTGGACAGCAGAAGAAGTCGACCAGCGGCTTCAACAGATCATGCAGAATATCCATGCGCAGTGTGTGAAGTTCGGTACACAGCCGGACGGTTATGTGAACTATGTGCGGGGAGCCAATGTGGCCGGCTTCATGAAAGTAGCCAAGGCTATGATGGCGCAAGGTATTCTTTGAGAGCGGCTGACACATTATTAATTACATCAAGGGCGGCTTCCGATTGCAGGAAGCCGCCATTGATGTTGTTAGGATTTTGGCGTGTGCGAATTGCGAGTGGTAGTACGCGTTGAAGATGGCTTTCGCACAGAAGATTTAACCGAACAGCCGGTTTATGTTGTCCTGTGGGATAATGACAATGACAGTCTTTCCGTCCGGAGTATAGTTTGGCGTTTCACAGGCGAAGAGTTGTTCCACGAGGGCTTTTATTTCTTTTTCTCCAATCACCTGACCGATGGGAACCGCCACCTTCTTAGCCATGGCGAATGCTATCGTGTGGTAGATTTCGTCACCAAGTTTCTTATTGCTTCCTTGGGAGATTTCCTCGATGATATTGAGCAGTAATTGCACAGGGTCGAGGCCTTCGGTCCCGGAGGGGACACCGTTGATAGCGTAGCTCCCACCGCCCATTGGAGCAAGGTCGAAGCCGATGTATTTCAGCTGGTCCATAACATCGGTCAGGAGTTTGGCCTGAGAAGGGGACAGTTGCATCATTTGGGGGAAGAGTACCCCTTGTGACAATCCATGTTGCTCTTCGATGTTTCGTTTGTAGTTTTCGTAAAGGATACGGACGTGGGCGCGATGTTGGTCGATGAGCATAAGGCCGGATTTGACTGAGGTGATCAGGAAACGACCCTTGAATTGGATGAAATCCGTATCGACACTTTCCCAGTCTGTTTCAGTATCTTCGAAAAGGCTGTCGGGCACATTTTGCGGCGTTGTCTCTTCATCATGGCTGTTGGCGGAAGTTACGGGAGACTGTTGCAGTGTGTCGTATAGTTCATTCCATTGTGAGGCACCGCTGTTTGGAGTTCTGTATGATTGCGGGACAGACGGATGGTCAAAAGGGTTGTAGCCCGTGTCGATTTTGACAGACGGGATTGTCGCGTGCTTGTTGTCTGAGAAAGCGGGGATATCCGGGCGGAAACTGACGTCGAAATCAATAGTTGGCACGGATGAGAATTTGCCCAAAGCTTCACGTGCCGCAGCAACGATGATGTGCCAGATCTCTTGGTCGTCCTCAAATTTTATTTCAGTTTTAGTCGGATGGATATTGACGTCAATGCGGGCTGGGTCGACATTAATGTGGATGAAGAACGGAATGTTCTCTCCTTCGGGTATCAGGCGGTCATAGGCGGACAGCACAGCCCGTGTAAAGTAGGGATGTCGCATGTAGCGGCCGTTAACAAAGAAGAATTGTTGTGCACCTTTCTTTCTCGAACTTTCTGGTGTACCGATGTAACCGTCTAGTTTGGCGAGTGTGGTGTCCACATGAATGGGGATAAGGTTCTTGTCGAGCTTCTTTCCGAAGATGCCCAGAATGCGTTGGCGCAGTTTGCCGGCCGGGAGGTTGAGCAGGCAGTTCCCTTCGTTGTGGAGCTGCATGGCAACAGACGGGTTGGCCAGCGCGATGCGCTCAAATTCGTTCAGGATGTTGTTTAGTTCCGTTTGGTTGGATTTGAGAAATTTGCGCCGGGCCGGAATGTTGTAGAAGAGATTGTTGACCGAGAAATTGGCACCTACGGGGCAGGCGATGGGTTCTTGTTCAATGATCTTCGACCCTTCGATGAGAAGGCGTGTTCCCAATTCTTCTTCGGCGGTGCGTGTTTTCAGTTCAACCTGTGCTACGGCTACAATAGATGGCAGAGCTTCTCCGCGGAAGCCCATAGTATGAAGGGCATACAGGTCTGTGACGTTTCGGATTTTCGACGTGGCATGCCGCTCAAATGCCAAGCGTGCGTCTGTTTCAGAAAGTCCACAACCGTTGTCTACTACTTGGATGTTGGTTTTCCCTGCATTCACGACCCATACTTGGATGAGCGAGGCACCGGCATCGATAGCGTTTTCGACCAACTCTTTGATGACGGATGCAGGACGTTGGATAACCTCTCCCGCCGCAATTTGGTTGGCGACGGAGTCCGGCAAAAGTTGAATGATTCCTCCCATGACTTGTTTGGTTACGCTTTTTTGCCCAAGGTTTGCAGTGGTGCGGAGCGCCGTATTTGCTTTTTGAGTTCTGTGCCGGCTTTCTTCGGTCGCCATTCGAACAGATCGAATTTGTCACGAGGGCGAATGTAGTCGAACCACGCGAAATTTTCAAGTCTGAGTTTGTCGTTTGGAATGATCGAGACGTCGTAGAATGTACCTGTCGCTTCGGGTGTCCATATCCTTTTGAGTTTCCGGTTTTCCATGAACATTCTCAGCTGGCTCGTTTCTGTATAGTTCAGTCCGACGATGACACTGTCCTCGTCCAAGGGGTAGTAGATGACGTAAACGTTGCCCTCCGCTTGATTTTCTCGGATTTCTCCTTTTTCGAAGTACGACTTCATGATTTGGCTTGTCACTTGGTTATAGTGGATGCTGTCGAACTGTTCAACCAGCAGGGCTTGGTTCTCAACGCGCACGCTGTCGATGGTGGAGTCGTTGAGGAAAGTATAGATTTCCTCACCGAGCAGTTGCTGCTTATTGTTCCATACGATGGGATCACGGTACATGGCCATCCGTCGGATGCCGGTGTTGTAGACTAGCGAGTCGCATACGGCCTGCACGTCCGAACGGTAGGCACGGACGTGGAAGTAACCGTGCAGCACGCGATAGACGGAGTCTGTATCCATATTGTAGGTGTACAGGCGGAGCGTGTCTGCGTGAACGAATAGCGTGTCGGTGATGTTGGAATAATCTTTGAGCAAGGCTTTGTCTGTGGCGTAGGCTTGGCCAGTCAGTTCGTTGTATTGGCAGTATTCGCCCGTGAGCATGTTTTTGTTGGACTTGTCATCGTATATGACGTTGCCGAACGCGCGCATCATGCCGCTCTGTTTGTCATATGAGATGCTGTCGCCTATCATTTGCCTGCCGTTTTTGTTGGCTACTACGGAACGATCCATCAGGCGGACGTTCTCGGTGGTGGTGTTGTAGTAGGCATGCTCAGTGTAGATGTTGTTCTCCTTGTCCTTAATGTTAGACGGCCCCATCACCTCGGCCCATTTAGTCTGCGTGTTATAATGCAAGGTATCGGATGTGAGGTCAAATTTCGGGCTGGTGAGGTGGACGTTGTAGTTGAAAAGGGCTTCTTTCGTATTAAGAAAGTATTCGCCCCAGTCGGACGTCAGGATGTTGTTTCCGTCGACGAGGCGACCGCCCTCGAAAAAGTAGCCTATGTTGTAAAGGCGGTCATAGTTGAGACTGTCGGTGTAGAGCGTGGATTCGCGGTGCTTCATTACGACGTTGTGGCGTACTTGCGCGAGCTGCGTGTTCCCGTCATAAAAAAGATAGTCGCCCGTTAGAGAGAGTGTGTCTCCTTGGATGATTTTCACGTGTCCGAACGCTTCGACAGAGTTCGTAGTTTCGTATTGGTATGCGCTGTCGCAGTACATTTGAATCCCGTTATGGAACAAATGTACGTTGCCCGTTAGGATGCGGGCGTCGGGGTTGAGAAATTGATTATGCCTGAGGTTATCCGAGTGGATGAGTTCGACTATGTCCTTGCTCGGCGTTCTCGGCCTGTCAGTTTGTGAGAAAGCGTAGGCTTGGACAAGGATGAGGAGCATCCCGGTCCAAGCCAGCCTAAGTAAATATGAGTGACGGCTCATCACGTGGTCACGTTTATCATTTTTGCCACCCGGAGTATTTCAGGTCGCACTCTGCAATTTCCGGGTTCATCCTGACGTATGTTGTCTTTAACTTGTCTTTTATCCATTGCTCAATTTTTTCTTCGCGGCGTTTAGCCAGTACTCGGTCTTTGAGCAGTTGGAAATCTTCTTGCATGTTGGCGCGGTGGCGTTCGATGCGATTCTTGACTTTAACGATGGCGCAGACTTCCTGACCGCCGTTCTTAATCATTGTGAATGGCTGGGATATCTCGCCTGTTTTGAGCGTATCGACGACTTTGGCGACGTCTTGGGGTAAGTCTTGCATCTTGAAGCGCGACGTTCTCTCTCCCATTTCCTCGTCTACGTTGACCATAATGCCATGGTTGTTACGTGTATCTTTGTCGTCAGATATGTAGGCCGCACCTTCATCGAAAGAGAATTTTCCCGCCCGTATATCATTACCGATAGAGTCCAAGCGCGACAGGGCTTTGTCTATTTCGCTTTGTGGAACCTCCGGTTTCAACAAGATGTGACGGACGTTGACCTTGTCACCCTGTCTGCCAATAAGTTGTATGATATGGTAGCCATATTCAGTCTTAACGATCTTCGATACTTTCTTGGGGTCTGTAAGGCTGAATGCTACATTCGCAAATTCCGGAGCGAGCGCCGTGCGGTTCATGTAACCGAGTTCTCCGCCATTCCGTGCACTGCCGTCTTGCGAGTAAAGCATGGCCAGTGTAGAAAACTCAGTCTCGCCTTCGTTCACCCGGCGGGCATATTCACGCAGTTGATTTTCTACGCGTTCAATCTCTTTGCGTGGAACCTCGGGCGTTTGCGTGATGATTTGTACTTCGACTTGTGTTGGAACAAGAGGAAGGCTGTCTTCGGGCATGTCTTTATAGAACAGGCGTACTTCGGCTGGGGTGACCTTCACGTTTTCCACGATTTTTTGTTGCATTCGTTGGATGCGGAGGTTGTTGCGTGCAGGCTCACGCCACATTTCGCGGAGTTGCCGCATCGTTTTTTTCGTGAATTGTTCAATGCGTTCCGTAGAGCCGAAGTTTTGCAGGTATTGATTCTCGCGGAAACTGATTTCCGATTGTACCTCACTCTCTGTCACTTCAATGCTGTCGATTTCTGCTTGGTGCAGGAAGAGCTTCTGTACGGCAATCAGTTCTGCGATCCGGCAAAATGGGTCGCCGTCGTATTGCTGCCCGCTCAGTTCCGAGTTCAGGCGTTCGGCTTCTACGTCGGAACGAAGAATCGGGTCGTCGCCGACAATCCAAATCACCTCGTCGGCAATGTTTCTCTGTGCTCCGGCCGGAATAGCGAAGACCAAACTTATGGCGAGAATAGTGGCCAGTTCTTTGATTTTAGTCATTGTGATTGTTTACCGTTTTCAGGATTTCCTTGTTTACCTCGAATGTGTATTTTTTCCTGAGGCTCTCCACCCATTGGCGTTCGAGCTCTTCTTGATAATCTCCGATGACCATGCCCATTGCGTCGTTGAGTTCCTTCGGGTTCTTCAACTTTTTGCCGGCAACGCCGATATAGTCGAAACCGTCTGGTCGCTTTACTTGTGGTCCGTCGAAGACCAACTCGTCGACATATTTGTTGTCGCCTTTCTTGAAATAGTCCGGGATCATGACCTTGACGCGTTCAGTCGAGTCCGTGTTGAAGGCCTTGTCTATGGCTTTGTCCCAGCTGTTATCCTTGATTTTCCGCAGCATTTTGGCGACGGGCTTAATCAACTTCTTGTCGGTCGTGTAAAACAAGAAACCTTTGAAGCGTGGCTCGGTCCACTTGTAAGATTTTTTATGTTCTTTGAAGTATTTTTCGAGTCCTACTGTGTCGTTGGCAGCTTTGTCCCAGACTTTTGCTTTACTGATGTCGTAGAGGAGCAGTCCGTCGTAGTATTCCTGAATCAAGTATTTCAAGGTCGGGTCTTGTGCTGTAGCTTTATTGAGTAGGCTGTCAATCACCATGTCGCGAGTCAGCTTTCCGTGGGAAGCGCTGATCATTTTTTGAATGGTATGTTCTCCCGACTTTTCTTTAATGTCACGTTGTTCGAGTGCTTTGACAAGAGTCGGTTTCAAACGTGTGTATGATTCGAGGGGACGACGGCCGTTCATCCGGATAATGTGGAAGCCGACCGGTGATTCTATGGGTTGTGATGTCTCACCGTCTTTCAGCTTGTAGGCCGCATCTTCAAATGCTTTGATTGTCGATCCGGGACCGATCCATGGGAGCTGTCCTCCTTTGTGTGCTGTTCCCCGGTCTTCTGAGTTCTGGCGTGCCAGCTGAGCGAAGTCGGCACCGCCTTTGACTAAGGTATAGATAGAGTCGACGCGCTGTTTTACGCTGTCATAGTAGGCCTGGGGGGCATCTTGCGGCAGTCTGAAAAAAATGTGTGCCGGGTGGATCAGGTCTTTTCCGCCCATGCGCTGTTCCAGGCGGCCGTAAAGTTGGCGGGCCACGGAATCAATATACATCGTGTCTATCAGCATGGGGGTCAACTGCATGTCGCGATAGTTCTCAAACTCTTTCCGGAACGAGGCTGTTGTATCCAAGCGTGCGGCCAGCGCGTCTTCAACTTTCAGTTTGTAGTTGATGAACATGTCGACATATGCGTCGAGGCTCGTCTGTTCCGCTTTGTTTGTCGTATTGTTCTTGTTGAATGAGTACTCGAACTCTGACCGTGTGATGTCCTTGCCGTTTATTTTCATCAGGACGGGGTCGTCTATGACCTTGCCTGCCCCAGTGGAGCAGGCAAGGCATAAGGCGATAGTGCCGAGAAGTTTTTTCATCTGGATGTGAGGTTTGGGTATTATTCAGGACGGCTGTAATTGGGAGCCTCGCTGGTAATGGTGATGTCGTGTGGATGGCTTTCGAGCACGCCGGCGTTCGTGATGCGGGCGAATTTGGCATTGTGCAGGGCGTCGATTGTGCTGGCCCCGCAGTAGCCCATACCTGAACGCAGACCACCGACCAACTGATAGATGACCTCTTGGACGGAGCCTTTGTAGGGCACGCGGCCGGCTATACCTTCGGGGACGAGTTTTTTGGCATCGACAACCGACGACTGGAAGTAGCGGTCTTTCGATCCATTCTCCATGGCTTCGAGGGAGCCCATGCCGCGGTAGGTCTTGAACTTACGTCCGTTGAAGATGATGGTTTCACCCGGCGATTCTTCCGTGCCGGCCACGAGTGAGCCGACCATTACGCAGTCGCCACCGGCTGCCAGAGCCTTGACCACGTCGCCCGAGTAGCGTAGACCTCCATCGGCAATGAGAGGGATACCGGTGCCTTTGAGCGCGCAGGCCACGTCGTAGACGGCTGATAACTGGGGGACACCCACACCGGCGATGATGCGCGTCGTGCATATGGAACCCGGCCCGATGCCCACTTTGACTGCGTCAGCGCCAGCTTCGGCCAGCATTTTGGCTGCTGCGCCTGTGGCGACGTTGCCTACAACGATGTCCACGTCCTTGAAACTGGCCTTGGCTTCGCGCAGTTTCTCGATGACGTATTTCGAATGACCATGGGCTGTGTCGATGACGATGGCGTCGACGCCGGCCTTGATGAGGGCTTCCATGCGGTCGAGTGTGTCGTTCGTCACGCCGACGCCTGCGGCTACACGGAGGCGGCCTTTGGCGTCTTTGCAGGCCATGGGCTTGTCTTTTGCTTTCGTAATGTCCTTATAGGTGATCAGACCGACCAGTCGTCCTTCACGGTCAACGACCGGGAGTTTCTCAATCTTGTTTTCTTGCAGGATTTGTGATGCGGAGGTCAAATCGGTCTGCTGCGTCGTGGTCACGAGGTTTTCGCTCGTCATGACGGCGTCGATGAGTTTGTCCATCTCACGTTCGAACCGGAGGTCGCGGTTTGTCACGATGCCGACCAGCTTGCGGTCGTCGTCGACGACGGGGATACCGCCGATGTGATACTCACGCATCAGCATGAGCGCGTCGCGGACGGTTTTGCCGCGCTGGATGGTGACGGGATCGTATATCATGCCGTTTTCGGCACGCTTGACAATGGCTACTTGGCGGGCTTGCTCGTCGATCGGCATGTTCTTGTGGATGACGCCGATTCCGCCCTCGCGGGCTATGGCAATAGCCATAGGCGCTTCGGTTACGGTGTCCATGGCGGCTGTGACAAACGGCACTTTCAATTCGATGTGGCGTGAAAAGTGCGTGGTGAGCGACACGGTGCGCGGGAGAACTTCGGAATAAGCGGGAACAAGGAGGACGTCGTCGAAGGTCAAACCGTCCATCACGATTTTGTCAGCAATAAATGATGTCATGAGGGTAGTGATTTTATTGCACGCAAATTTACAAGTTTCCGGCCAACTGACCGCAAAAATAGACGACTATTTTTGTAATTTTATCACTTGGCGGGTGCGGAGGGATGGCTGGATGGGGTGGACCAGGATGCTGCCTGTCGACTGCGCCTTATGGCCAGGGACGAATCCAAGTGTCCGTGAATACTATGCCCGGCTGGGTGTGAAAAACGGGAGCTGTGAATGAAAAAACTGTAGCAGTGACAGCACGGGCGGAAGCAGTTTCCGTTTTCCTTTGCAGACCGTGCGGTTTGTTCATTTCACCGGGAGGCCTTTCAGGTGGTGAACCACAGCTTGTATCCGGCCATAGACTCCGGTCATGAGACAGAAAAGGCGGTAATGGGAGCGCAAGGGCATGTAGCCGAATTTGTGGCGCATTGCCGGGTCGATGAGGTTGATGTCGGCTTTACGCCAATGTTCGTGAAGTTTCCGGCGAATGAAGAGGTTTTCTTCCTTTGTGAACTTTTTGCGATGGCGATGCCAATAGATATGGGATTCTATGAGGATGCGCCAATGATGCGTTTCTTGTTGGGCCAGCAGCGAGCGGGAAACCCTTTCGGCTTCCAACTGGCGCTTCATGCTCAGCTCGGCGTCGAGGCGGTCGAAGTGGCGGATGCTGCAACGGCGGGTGGTAGACTGGTCGTGCTGTCGGTAATAGTATTTTCCGCTTGACAGGCGAACCTGTCGGCAATGAAGGTAGTGGATACGTGTCGTGTTATCGTCGCTGAAAAGCCGGCAGCTGTCGTCGAAGGGGTAGCGTTGATGAATTTCCCGGCGCACGAGGTAGAGGCCGTGCAGGCTCCAGTCCATGCTCAGCCGGAAAGCTTCTTCGCCCGTAAAACAGCGCCCTGACGCTCGGAGAGGGTAGGGGACGCAGCGCCCCGACGACTGGTAGAAGTAGACGAGCTCGAAAAGGGCAGCGTCGGTTTCGGGAGTGGACGTGGCTGTGGCATAGGCCTCAGCCAAAGCGTCGGGAGCCAGCCAGTCGTCGCTGTCAACCATGGTCACGAACTCGCCGTCGGCCCGCGTTAGCCCGTAGTTGCGCGCCCGGGCTTGCCCCAGATTTTCGCTGTGGCGCAGCAAGACAAAGCGCGGGTCAGCGTCTGCGTAGCGTTTCATGATGCGCCACGTTCCGTCAGTAGAGGCGTCGTCGATGCAGACAATTTGAATCTCCCTGAGCGTCTGTCCGACGAGAGAGTCCAAGCATTGCGTAAGGTAGGTTTGGGCGTTGTATGCAGCGACTAATATGGTGACTTTGTTGGGCATTTGTGCCGGTTTTCAGCAGTGTTGATGAAGAGGAGTTTCCTCTTTCTTGTGCGAAAATAAACATTCTCTAAGAAAAATGCTAACTTTGTCCCACCAAAAATGTCGACAATTATGACAGATGTTCCACGATTGAGTTTTATAGTGCCCGTATATAATACGGAACCATATCTTCGCGAGTGCGTTGACAGCCTCCTTGCGCAGGACCTTGCTGATTGTGAAATCATCTTGGTCGATGATGGTTCGACGGACAGAAGTGGAGCTATCTGTGACGAATATGTGAGAAGGGACAATCGTATCAGGGTCGTACACCAACAGAACGCAGGTCTGAGTGCTGCACGTAATGCGGGGCTTGAAGTGGCGCGGGGAGAGTTCTTGGCTTTTGTGGATTCGGATGATTCTGTCGCTCTTAACACTTATGTTGCCAACGTTTCTTTTCTACAAGCCGATCCGGAACTCGATTGCGTGGAATTTCCCGTGTCGGTCTATACCGGCTCTCCGCGTCAGCGGATATGGAAGCCCGGTTGCCGCCGGGTGGCTGGACAACCCGACGTGTTTACGGATTGGATCAACTCACGGCGTTATGTGCACTCCTATGTATGGAACAAGATTTACCGCCGTACATTGTTCCAGGATGTTCGCTTTCCCGTAGGAAAGAACTTTGAAGATGTGTGCACGCTTCCGCGTCTGTTGCACCGGGCACGCGCTGTTCTTCTTTCGGAGGCCGGGCTCTATTACTACCGTTATCGCGAGGATTCCATTACAGTCCGCTCGACGGCACGCACCCTTCGCGACCGTATGGAGGCGTTCCGTGCGCTCTATTACGAGGCACGCTCGTTCGAGACCTGCCGTCGGGAGTGTGTGGTGATGTATCTTGGGATGGTGGATACGCTGATAGAATGGATGCGTGCTTCCGATACTGCTCCCGACGAGGCTCAACGCGCCAGCGATGTGCTGCGTCATGACGCGCCGTCGTTGTTCACTCTTTTGCAGCTCGACGTTCCGATGAAAGTGAAAGTGAAGAATTTGCCGTTAGCCTGCTTCGGACTGAATTTACATTGCAGATTATATGCCCGATTGCGCCGATAACTCCGTGCCTGTAACCGCTCCCGTGTTGAGTTTTGTTATCCCATATTATAATGTGGGAGCGTTGTGGTTGAGGCGTTGCCTTGATAGCATTTCGAATCAAGGCATCAGAAGAATGGACTATGAGGTGATTGTGGCCGACGACGGTTCGGAGGATTTTCCTCACAGCGTGCTGGCTGATTTTCCGGGACAGGTGAGCTACATTCGGCTTGAACATGCCGGGCCAGGGGCAGCGCGCAACGCTGGGATAGATGCTGCAAGAGGCGAATATGTCCAGTTCGTCGATGCGGACGACTACCTGTATGCCGGTGCTGTTGACTGTTATTTCCCCATATTGCAGACTAACGATTACGATATCGTCAGTTTTTCCTTTAAGTCGGTCGGTGAGGATGTACCAGTAGAGCGCGTCAAGGTAACAAAGAGGAAGGTGGCGGATTTCGCTTCCGGGGCGGATTTTATGCGTCGGCACAACCTTTCGGGTTGTCCTTGGCTGTATGCGTTCCGACGTGCGGTGGCCGACACTTACGGGGTCAGGTTCACAACTGGTATTTATCACGAAGACGAGGAATTCAATACGAGGCTTTACCTATATGCCGGGCGCACTTGCCAATTGTCTTTGTGCGTTTATGCCTACTGTCAGAGGTCTGGCTCGATTACGACTAGGAAAGACAGAGCGCATGTGGAAAAACGCTTGTCCGACTTTAAGGCTGTCACACGCCGTCTGTCTGATTTGCGTGTGGCGGAAACTGCGCTCAATGGCGTTCAGGCTGAGGCCTTAGACCGGAAAGTGAACTTTCTTGTTTGCGATTACCTGATTAACTTGTTCCGCCTACGGGCGACATTGCCGCAGGTGAAGTATGAAATAGTTTCCCTGCGACAGCAAGGCTTGTGGCCCTTAGCCCGTGAGTATTATTCATTGTTTTATGTGGCGTTCCGTTGGCTTGCGGCATGTGGAGCCGGGATTTGGCTTTTGGCGAGAGCAGAACGCATCAGAAGCAGACTGCATAGATGAGAGTATTGTTATTGGGAGAATACAGTAATGTGCATTGGACGCTTGCCGAGGGCCTGCGGCATTTGGGCCATGAAGTCTGTGTGCTTTCGAACGGCGATTATTGGAAGAACTACAAGAGTGATGTGCTCATTCCACGACGCGAAGGGAAGTGGGGCGCTGCGGAATACCTATGGCAGGTCCTGAGGCGCTTACCCTCTCTTAGGGGGTATGACGTGGTACAACTGATCAATCCATGTTTCCTCGAATTGAAGGCTGAACGCTGTGCCATGGTTTATCGTTACCTGAAACGCTATAACGCGAAAGTTTTTCTCGGTGCGTTTGGCAATGACTTTTATTGGGCTCATGCTTGCACACAGACCGACACTTTCCGATATTCTGAGTTCTGCCAGTTCGGGAAACGTTCAGACAATGTTTTTACACGACAGATTGAAACAGACTGGATTGGTACAGCCAAGGAACGGGTAAACCGCGAGATGGCTGCAAATTGCGACGGCATCATTGCCGGACTCTATGAGTATTATGCGGCATACCGCCCCTATTTCCCAGAGAAGTTGGCGTTTATCCCGTTTCCTATTAATCTGGACGTTGTTCGGCCTAAGGAGACGCATACGGGGAATGAGGTGAACTTCTTTATCGGGATACAACGTCATCGCAGCGTGATTAAAGGGACTGACATCATGTTGCGGGCTTTGCGGCGTGTGGTGGAGGCGAACCCTTGTTTGTGTACCATGCGTGTGGCAGAGTCGGTGCCATTTGCAGAATATCAGGATATGATGAACCGTTCAGACGTCTTGCTAGACCAACTGTACTCTTATACCCCGGCGATGAATGCCCTTTTGGCCATGGCCAAAGGACTCGTTGTGGTGGGAGGCGGTGAGCCTGAGAATTACGAGATTTTAGGAGAAACGGAGCTGCGCCCGATTGTGAACGTATTGCCCAGCGAACAGGATGTGTATGAGAAGCTGACAGATTTGGTGCAGCACCCCGAGCGTATTCCTGAATTGTCGCGGCAAAGTGTGGAGTACGTCCGCAGGCACCACGATTATGTCAAAGTAGCCCGGCAGTACGTCGATTTTTGGTTGAGCCATTGAACGGTATTGCAAAGCGGCAACCTTTTTCGTCCGTCAAAGCCATAAAACTTTTATTTGCATAAAACTATAATCGTTTTACGCCTGAACCGAGAATAGGAGAGGAGGAACAGTTTTTTTAGACGTAAAGAACGAGCGCCTCACTCGTGGAGTGAAGCGCTCGATTGGTGACTTCGTTGGGATTCAAACCCAAAACCTTCTGATCCGTAGTCAGATGCTCTATTCAGTTGAGCTACGAAGCCTGCAAAAAAGTGACTTCGTTGGGATTCAAACCCAAAACCTTCTGATCCGTAGTCAGATGCTCTATTCAGTTGAGCTACGAAGCCTTTTTGCTTTTGCGAGTGCAAAGATAAGGACTTCTTTTGAAACGAGCAAGGCTTCGGGAAAAAAATCATACTCTGATCATACTCAAATCATATTCTGATCGTACTTAAATCATATTCAGGCTAAGTCTTGGTGATGTCTGTGTGTGTGACACTGATTGCGTAGACTATACTCTTTTTTTGTCTGATCAGGATGCGCTTATTTGTTGTGAAACAATCGGTTATGACCATCGGTCGGATGGGGGCTATCATGACTTGTTTGGCTCGTGGGTGCAATAGGGGCCTACATATGAAACAAGTTTGTTGATGCAGTGCTCAAATTTTAGAATTTGGAGAAAATCATACTCAAAGCAAAACTTCCCGGTTTCATTCAGTAAATCCTTTTTCATGGGGTCGGTAGTTTGGAGTGGAAGAAATGTGCGAGGAGGCCATTTTCGTGAAATATGCAAATCCGTATGACTGACGTTTTTATTGAATGGTCTGAACGATGAGAAGACAGCAAAAGCCACGGACATTATACATGCCCGTGGCTTTTGCTGTCTTCATGGCTTACTTGTTGATGTAAACCTTTTCTCCGTTTATAATCCACATCCCACGCGAGGGATTCGTGGTCTGGCGCCCTTGGAGGTCGTAGTAGATGCTGCCGTGCGTCGGTTTGGTCGTGGCTTGTTTAATGCCTACGGCTTTGTCGTCAAAGCGGAAAGAGTAGCCTTGTGATGTGGCCGTTGGTGTGACTTTTCTGAAAAGGTAAAAAGATGTATATTCTGTGCCTTCACTATAATTTTTGAATAGATTACGTCTGTTGTCAAACAGTAAATAGCGAGTCTCGTTATGTGTATATAAATTATTCCTGAGGCGAATGCCATAAGTGTTGTCTTCTAACAATTCCCAGGTATCAAGATCTGATGTTAGTGATAAATTTACATTATTATTTCGCTCTAACGACAGATTGTTTCCTTTCTCATTTTCGATTGTAAGTGAAGATATTGTGCCTGTTAAAGTCCAGAAGTAGAGCTGTTCGTCATTGGAAATTGCGTAAGCTGTTAGGGCTTTTTCGTTGAATTCCCCGGCATAATATCCAGCAGGCTTTCCGTTCTTGCAATCAGAAGCAAAGACGTATTCTGCGCCGCTTACATATTTATCTACGCTATTCACCCAAACGTATTCAGCGGTGGTTGGTAGGGTTAGGTATACGCGATTTGCAGCCAACGTGTCGTCTGCGTAGGGGTAAAAACCTAATGTGGCATTGTAGTGAGCTAAACCTAAGGCCAGGATTTGCATGTCCTCGGGTTTGGCCGTGCGTTCGGCTGTGCCCATCACGAGGCTTTCTTCATAGTCAGGACGCCCGTCAGCAGGTTCAGTCGTGAAATGCAGGATTAAGGAAGTCGTGTTCTCATTTTGTAGGATGAAAGGCACGCTGTCCGGCAGTACTCCGTTCGTCGGTGAAAATGCAGATAGCGTCAGGGTGCCGGCTTCGTCGTCCTTGTCGGTAATCACGTATGCCTGGGTATGTTCTGGCAAGGTGACGGGATAGGAGGTGTAAAGCGTTCCAAGTCGCTCTTCCCCGCCTAAATTGACGGTGACCGGCGGGCAGTAGGTGAATGTGCGTGTCGCAATGGAACTCGTTTCCCCATCCCGTACGGCGATGGCCTTGACTGTCGTGGTCGTGGAGACCGGGAAAGGATCGGTATAAAGAGGGGATTGGGTCGTGGGCGCCGTTCCGTCCACCGTGTAGTGGATCTCGCAGCCCTCTTCGGCCTCGATGGACACGTCCAAGGGATCTGCGAATAACGAACTCTCAGCCAAAATCTGCGGTGCTGCGATGTCGGTACGTTTGAAGAGGTAGATGTAAGGAGTTTGAGAATATGATGACATGTAGGCTTTCCATTGAGTCGCTCCTTTATCTCTTAGACAAAGCAAGCGACTTGTCTCTGCGCTGTTCCTAAGTTGGAAAGCGTAATTATTATTAGGGTATGGGCTAAGTTCCCATTTAGCCATGTCTTTATTAGATGATGGTATTTCAAGGTTTGTCTCTCCTGTATTTTTAAGCGCAAGAGTTTTGTTGTTATAAGACAGCTCGCAGATGATTTCTTTTGTTGAAAACTTATCCACTGTTATCGTCCATTCAGCATATTCGCTTTCTTGAACTTCATCATTAAGCACAATGCTTCCAACGTAACCGGATAATTCATTATATGTATTTCCGAGCATGCAACCCGACGTAAGGGATGGTTCGGACGTGATTAAGAACTGACCGCCCTCAGCGACTTCGTCCAACGATTGGACCAAGACGTAGCCGGCGCGGGCATGGAACGATAAAAGACTGCAAATGCACAGCGCGATGAGCCTGCTAAAAGTTGAAACGCGCGAAAGGTTCAATTCCATATGTCCTCCTTTCCCCCGCGGACGGGCTCTTGCTTGCGGCCAAAAATGTTTTGTTCAGAGGTAACACCCACAGATTCGTCAGAAGAGAAGTTGATTCGTGGCGGGGTACCGGTTCCGGCTAATATATGACTTTCGAATTGTAGGTGAACAACAATTACTTCCGGTGGAACGTAGTCTTTCTTTTTCATATCGCGAGTTTTATAATTGTGAAATCTCCGGATGCCTCGGCGTATTAGACAAAAATAAGCTCGAGGCGAGAGTTAAGGCTGGGAAAAATTTGCATTTTCGCTGGCTCGGATGAGCTGCCTTCTCTCTTCAAGCAACAAAGGTAGCGAAAGACAACGTAAATATGTATCTGTTTCGTACAAAAATGAGTAAAATCTTCAATTTTTATTTGCCAGGAGTTTTAAGCGGGAACTGCGAACCTATTTTTGACGGCATTTCTGTTAGAACTAGCTATTGGGGGGGAGGGTGGTGTCGTGTTAGTAATGGGTGTTTTAGTTTATATGTTGTTTTTTCTCTTCCACTCTCCCAGTAGAAGTCTGGGAAGTGTGATTACAATCCAAGCGCAACGTTTGATTTGTTTCTTTGGTTCGCTGAAAATGCGATATATGAATTCCAAATGATGTTTTACCATCCATTGAGGAGCGCGTTTTTCTTCTAGTCCGCTATAAAACTTGAATGCAGCACCCACGGCTATCATTACACCACTTTCCAAGTAAGGTTTTAGCCTGCTCATGAATATCTCCTGTTTTGGTGCACCCAATGCTACCCAGATGATCTGTGCGCCGTCTGCCTTGATGCGGTTAGCGATGTCTTGATAGTCGAATTGGTCCACCGTGCGGTAAGGTAAGTCATAGAATGTCATACCGGCAATGAGCGGGTCTGTCTTTACCAGATTGGCTTTCAAGCCAGCAAGGGTCTGCTGCGAAGTGCCCATGAAAAACATCCGGTATTTCTTCATGCGGATAATGTCCATGAATATCTGGCTTCCGCAGTATTGTTCGCGTTCAATGCCATAAATCCATTTCAGATAAAGCGGCACATAGCTACTGTCACAGATAGAGAAGATACTACCGTTGACTATGCGTAAATAATTTTTTTCTCTGTTGGCTATGTTCAATATCACACCGTCGGCCACACAGATGTACCCCGGTTCGCCTTTGATCAATTGGTCGTTGATGAGCTCGTGTACGTGTCGCTTGTCGAACTCATATCGGATGTTGAAATATGTTTCCATAAATATGATGGGAATAATAAAAGCAGAATTAAGTAAGTCTACTGCTTAATTCACGGTAGCCACTGTTTTCAAACGGAAACAACAGCCTTGTCAAGTGCACCGGTTATGCAGGTCAGGCATATACGTAATGTAAATCTTTCCTCATATAGATTTTTTCCTTTCCAACCCATGTCGAAAGCAACTTGCGGGTTATCCAACAAGAAACCTATATTGTTGGCAAGATTTTTTGAATCATGCTTCCTGCAAATAAACTCGTTCACGCCGTCAAGTACCACATCTGTGATGCCGCCCTTGTCGGTAGTTACCATAGGCAATCCGTGTTGCATGGCTTCGAGCAAAACGAGAGGGAAACATTCATTCGGGTAACATGTCGGAAAGACAAAGATGTCACTGCTGGCTAAGATTTCACTTTTCTCATCACCATACTTTTTGCCGAGGTAATTTACGTAATTTCCCCCCCCCCCCGAAATGCAAATCTTCATTAATGCATTGTTGACAACCTCCTCATGCTTGCTTATGGTATAATTCTCCAAGAAGCGTTTACGTCCTTCTTCACCCATGCGAATGGCTATTTCGGGATTGCCAAGCAGTTTTTCGATTTTGTCAGCAAGGTCATTGGGGAAATGTTTTTCGCAAATCAGCCCGGTTTCTCCATTTGATACAATGTCCGGTATGCCGCCTACATCGGTAGATACCGTAGGCAATTTGTTTTGCATGGCTTCGAGCAAGACCAATGGGAAGCAATCGTTGCAAGTTGGGAACACCAACATATCATTATCAGCGTATTGTTTCATCTTGCTCTCGCCATATTTACTGCCTAAATAGCAAACCGTTTGGTCAAGTCCACGTTTTTTGACCTCTGCATTAAAGCGTTCTGCATTGATGTCTTTGGTTTCTCCTCCTACGAAATTGCAAACAAATCGATAACCCTTGTCTTTGAGAATCTTGCAGGCATCAAGCAAATCTATAACCCCCTTACTCTCTATCAGGTTAGACAGGAATAGCATGTGAGGTATGGCGTGAGGCTGTCTATGTGGAATCTGATCGATGTCGGGAATGCCATTGGGACAAATCATCACCTGCTCCCGCTTTACCACTTTCTCCACATCGGGATATAGTTTCCATGAAAGCAGGATGACGGTCGTGTTCCTGTAAACTAACGGAAGGAGCCAACGGTAAGGCCAACGGTCCACATCATTGGCCATCCCCTTGTTATGCTGATGAATAACAACCTTGCGGCCAAACAATTTGCAGAGTACAACGAAAGGTGCGTCTTTCAAGAAACCTATACCGTGGCAGGTGATGGCCAAATAGCAGGCATCGTAATGATGGGTGAACAATTTCCATAACACTGTGAAATAGCTCCCCACGAAACGGAATATCTTTTTTACAGACCGTTTGCCTATCTCATCCATGCGGCGCGACGTCGAAAGATTGACATAATCGCACCGGAATGTGTCATTGATCAAGCGGCTGTCCTTGATGTACTGGCACATCATGGCTGAACCATGTACTGGTGGAGGCAATGGTACGATAAAAAGAATATGTGGTTTGCTCATTATGATGGTTGGGAATTTTTCTTGTGTTGTTCAATCAACTCTACAAGTTTGTCAGATTTAGGAGAAACAATTTTTCTGACAAACATCCTGTTTGACGCTATGATCTTGTCAAATTCCGTTTCATCGTAAGTCCAGATATGATCAGTGTAATGCAAGTAATGCAAAGGAGTAAGCTCAACCAAAGCAGGTATATGTCCCGGTATTGCGTGTCCCTTGAATTCAGAATTGAACACAATAGTGGGCACGACCATTTCATCACTTGCATAGGATGTGGAGAAGTATTTCTCTAATGATTTATTTTCATTCAATTGGTTGAGCACATAATCTGCACATTTCCCTGTAAGCGAAAACCAAGATGTGCCATAGTAGACATTCCATTTTTCCCCGTTTACAATCAAGTACGGCTTTCTGCGAAATCCCAAGTATTTTAAGGTGGGTTCTATCAATTCCATTTTTTATTTCTTGCATAAGGCAGCAGAACCCTTT